>Ga0180433_10002740_pt1 | contig 26746 bp, 34 predicted proteins | sample SS_ome_8_FD_132980 | JGI IMG/M metagenome (GOLD analysis project Ga0180433, IMG submission 132980) | Hypersaline lake sediment archaeal communities from the Salton Sea, California, USA - SS_1_D_1 metaG | ecosystem: Environmental > Aquatic > Non-marine Saline and Alkaline > Hypersaline >... | reverse complement strand
TTTGTGGATTGACCGGAGTCCAACATCGGTAATTGAGCCAGAAGGAGCTAGACGAGATTATATAATCAGTGGCGGCGATGATATTATTTTAACATTGGATGCTCAAGTAGATAGCGGCGCGATCACTTTTTATTGCTACTGGTCTGCGCTTTCAACCGGCGCCTCTGTGGTTGCGGCATAGGAGATATATATGAGTCATATATCCGGAAAAGAGACCGCGTTTGATAAAGCACAGATACTAGATGAGCATTTTCACAGTGAGCAGCAAGTATATCCAACCCTGGCGGACGGAATTACGTTGACTGCGGTTAATGATGGGGGCACCTGGACCTTAGGCACAGTAACTCAAATTATACCGGCCGGAACAATTACGTCTGATTTTGATTTACATTTTATCAGCTTGGAAGCGATCTCCGATAATGGTGTTTATGAGTTAGTATTGTATGCCGGGGATTCGGACACTGAAATAGCTCGAGCCCGATTTTCACGGGAGGGCGGCTCCGACGGAGCGCTACGATCGATAAACGTCATTACGCCTATCGTTGAGGCCGGTAGCAGAATTCGCGGCGCTCTCGCTACCGACGCAAATGACGGCGAGACTGTAACTTTATCTTTATTTTATCATACTTATTAGGATTATTATGAGGCTTAAAAATGTCACATTCACCGAAAATTTTAGAATGCATGGATGGGGTGAAGTGCGGGATTAAGATGGTTGAGATCGGCGATTGGAATATGGATTCTACGACATCGAAAAATGTAGCGCACGGACTGGCGGTTTCCGACATTGTGGCAGTTACGGCGTATATCCGCAATGACGATAATGATGAGATCTTTAACATCGCTGGGAAAGATTCTTCGAATTTGGCTGCTCAAATCGATTGTGTTGACTCAACTAACGTATGCTTAAGCCGGATGCCCGGCCAGTTTTTCGATTCCAACGATTTCGACGCGACGTCGTATAATCGAGGATTCATACGAATTTATCACAGATTGGGGTAATAGATGACAGAAAATATGGAACACATGCAGGCCGCGTCTAAGCTGGTATCACAAATGATTCATTTCGTGCGAATTTACGAGGCCGGCACTGTTCCGGGTCCTGTAGATTTTGAATACAATTTAACTCCAACGCAAATAAATGAGCTGAAATCCGCGTTTACTCAGGCGCGAAACGAATGTATCGCACATCTAAACGCAGTAACCGGCTAATGCTTTCGCAAAGGGGAAAACGATGAAAGTAAACGCAAAAGAAGAAATTTTAGATTTGTTTGGTTCGCCTATCTTGGACCCCGGCCAATCGAATCGTCTAAAGAAACCGGTATCTTTAACCGTTGGTATGGCCTTGTGTCAGCTCCTGGTTTCTCCAAATCAAGAGATTGATGGGTATGAGCGCCTTCGACGGTATGAACTGGCGAAGAGGATTAAAGACGCTGATGAATTTGAATTTTCCGCAGAAGACTGCGAAATGATTAACGAACTGGCGTTATCTTTTGTTCAGCCAGAAGTGCTGAGCAGGATACGCGAAATTTTTAAACAACCAAAGGAGTAACGAACCATGCCGCTAGTCTCTTCATCTCGCGCGGCCGCCGTTGGCGCAAGTGCCATAAACAAACCTTTTGGGACGGTGGCTACAGTATTGCCGCGCAAAACGCTTATTATTGGGACCTATGATCCCTCAATTACCACGATCACCGATGAGGTGCCCGCTCTGGTAACCAGCCCGGAAGAGGCTGCCGCTACCTACGGTGCCGGATTCATGATCCATCGGCTCGTGAAGCAAAACATGTTAGGCTCGAACAACGGGGAAACCTGGGTTCAGCCACAATCCGAAGTTGCAGGAAACCAGGCGACCGGGACGATCACATTCAGTGGTCCGGCTACTGCGGCCGGAACCGTATATTGTTACATCGCAGGTATCAAAGTAGAGGCATCTGTTGCGAACGCCGACACATCTGATGACGTTGCAACTGCACTCGTAGCGGCCATCACAGCAGACACGGATCTGCCGGTAACTGCCGCAGTTAACGGAGTTACCACGGATCAAGTTGACATCACGGCTAAATCTACCGGCCCTTGGGGTGATAAAATCAGCCTTACTTTTAACTGGGGCTTCCAGGAAGCCTTTCCGGCCGGGATTTCGGCTGTTGTGGTTGCCATGACCGGCGGAACCGGTACTCCCTCGATGTCTGACGCGCTTGACGGTCTCGGCACCGGCGACGACGCAAACGAAGATCATTACACTGACATCGTACACGGTTATTTGCAGGATTCCACCACACTGGACGCGCTGTCTACGTATAACGGTGACGGGAATACCGCAGTCGGTCTTTACAGCAAGACTGTAGCTCGGCCGTTTCGCAGCCTAGTAGGGGATGTTGTGGCAGGTTCCGGCGGATTGAGCGCCCTAGTGTCTCTAGCCGACGGCCGAAAAACCGATAGGACTAGCGGCGTGATTGCCGTACCCGGATCGCCCAATCATCCAGCCGAAGTAGCCTCGTTGGCTATGGGTGTTATGGCACGACTCAACAACAACCGGGCAGAGGAGTCTCCGATTTGGCAGATTCTTTCCGGCCTCATTCCGGGCGCAGTGGCGGATCGCTGGACTAGCAATTACACAAGTCGTGATACAGCAGTTCAAGGCGGCATCAGCCCGACGATCATCGAAGGCGGAGCAGTATTAATGCAAAACACTCTGACCTTTTTCCGCCCCGATTCTATTCCGCCGTCAAGTAATGGATACGCAAGTCAGCGGAATGTGTCGATTATTCAGAATATGCTTTACAATCTCAAAAACAACTTTCGCAGCACGAAGTGGGAAGGCGTTTCGATTGTGGAGGATGTGGCGAAGGTTGCCAATATCGTTGACCGACAGAAGGCCCGGAGCATTGAATCCGTTAAGGATGACCTGGTTGCATTGGTCAATTCGTTCCGAGATAACGCTTGGGTCTACGAAGTTGACGATTACACCATCCCAAATATCAGCGTGCAAATCCGAACCGGCACTACCGGTTTTGATTCCATCGTGCCTGTAATTCTCTCCGGGGAATGCGGCATAATCGACACGCAGATTGAATTTGATACCGCCATCACGGTATTGCTGTAAAGGAGTAGACAATGAGTACTTCAGGATCAGTTAGATCATTGTCGATTGACGGGATATCGTTTGACGTGATGAGCGACGCCAATCTTTCCGGGCTGTTAAACGAATTCGAAAACGACATGATTCCGACGTCCGGTTCTCCGATGCTCAAGAAAATGCGTCGGATTGTGAAGGTTGAAAGTGTGGTTCTTGCAACAAACTGGGCCGAAAAGGAAGTTTTGATCGAATTTGCCGATCAACTAGACCTTGTCACCTTTTCTATCGAGTATGCGAGCGGAACCATTCTCAAAACTAAAGGTACGTTTAACATTGAGTCAGACGAATCGGAAGAAAACCGAACATCAATAACTATACTGCCGTCACAGCGGTGGTCTTCGTTTATCGCGTAAGGTGCGCGACCGGTGAAATAAAGGGGATTTTCAATGTCAGCAGATTTTCTAATCAGTGAAGAGGCGGCACAAGCCCAGATTGATCTATTTTGTGATTGGTACGGGATTGACTTAGACGAAACGCGGGCGGTCGTTGCCGACACGGAGACGCCGAAAGCGGTTGATTTTGTACTGCGCAAACTCGTTAAAGCGTTTCGCCAAGGGCTGCTCGAGGTACAAGAGCGCAGCCTAGATGATGGCGGTCAGACGCTGGTGTTAATTCAGAAATTCAAAATACAGCCCAAGGGTTCCAGCGTGACTGAAATCGTATATCACGAGGCCACGGGGGCCAGTCGCGCCAACGTCAAGACCGCTAAAAATATGAGCAAAACCGCTGAAATGTACCACGGCTTAGCCGCTTTGTCGCACGAAAATGTAAAGCTTTTTTACAATCTTCGTGGCGCCGATATAGGAATTACTGAAGCGATTGGGTTTTTGTTTTTGCAGATATAGGATCCCGGCTAAACGGGCTGATCGGGAACCTGATACAAATAGGGATTCAGCCCTCCGAAATCGAGCGGATGAGATTTTCGAAAATGCAATATTACAATTCGTTTGCCGAAGCGATACACCGAGCCCAGAAAGATGCGCTAGCTGATGCCTGATTTTGTTGTAGTCACCGCTTTTAAATCCAAGGACCAAATGTCTAAGGATTTAAAACGCATGGGCTTATCCGCTCGTAATTTCGGAAAAATCGCTGGCGTATCTTTCGATAAGGCCAAGCGCGCAGCGAGCGGATTCAAATCCGTTGTCAGCGGAATCCTGGTGGCCGGCGCAATTCGCAAAGGTTTTTCGTTACTCCAGCAAGGCGTCGCCGGGTTGACAGACGAAATTATACAATTTGATGACGCGATTACGGCCGCTTCGGCTAAATTCGGCGTATTTGACCGCGAAAGCGAGGTTTTTAAAGACCTCCAACAAACCGCCCGCGAAGTTGGGGCCACGACAGAATATACGGGTGCTCAAGGCGCGGAAGGTTTACGGTTTTTAGCAAAGGCCGGCTGGGAAGCGAACGCTGCCATGAAAGCGCTTCCGTCGTTTGTTAATTTAGCGACTGCATCCGAGATGGAATTTGCTAGAGCGGCCGATATTGCAACTGATGTTATGGGGGCGTTTAACCTTAAATCCGACGACGCAACTAAGAATTTAGAAAATTTAATTCGAACAAATGATGTTATGGCCAAAGCGGTCAACATGTCTAATATTGACATGGAAGATCTGTTCGAAACGATCAAAATGGCCGGCCCAATTGCCAATACCGCCGGAGTCTCGTTAGAGAAATTCGGAGCGATAGCCGCCTTTGTAGGGGGCGCCGGCATAAAAGGATCTTTGGGCGGAACGGCATTACGAACTATGTTTCTCAGCATGGCCGCGCCAACAAAAGCCGCAACTAAATTGTTTAAAGATTTGCGCATAGAACTGAGAACCGCGTCTAATGATTTGCGCGATCCGGTTGTTATCATGCAAGAACTTAAAAAAGCAATGGAGGGTATGGGTAAAGCTCAGAAGGCCGCGGCTTTAAATGTCTTATTTGGTAAGCGCGCCGTTTCTGGAGCATCAGTATCCATGGACGGCGCTACAGATGCACTGGTAAAATTCGAAAAGGCGCTTGCGGGAGCTGGCGGAACGTCGAAAAAAATGGCCGAGTTTATGCGCAAATCTTTGGGCGGTCGGCTTAAACTGCTACGCTCGGCCGCTATAGATGTTGGATTTGCGGTTTATGAGGCGTTCGAAAAACAAATACCCGGCGGAATCGAAACAGTAATTAAGGCGATTAGAAATTTCGACCCACAACCGATTATTGACGGCATCAGAAAGACGATTGATGTAATAAAAGAGCTAGTTGATTTGATCAAGGGCGGCGTGCAATTTGTAAAAGATTATCGTGGGGCGCTCCTGGGTTTGGGGGCTGCCGTGGCTACAATTAAAATCGGACGTATAGTTCTATCCGTTATCCAACTAGTCAAATTTATGAAAGTACTGGCCGGCATGGGCGGATTAAAAGCAGCCTTGGCAGTGGCGGGATTAAATCCATTGGTGCTCGCTATCGCCGCCGCAGTGGGCGGAGTTGCTGCCGCGGTTTACACAGTAACGACAAACTGGAACGATTTAAAAATTGCTGTTGGCTGGTTGGTAGAAGATATAACAAGCGGGTTGACATCATTGGCCCGCACGATACTACAAGCTTTCGATTCTGTTTGGCTCGGCATACGGGACGGATTTATTTCCGTACTCAATTTAATTATTGAGGGCGCTAAAAAACTCGGAGGCTTGTTTAACATCGATACTTCTGGGGCCATCTCATTTTTGGCCGGAATTCGAGATGGAATTAAAGAGGCCGGCGATGCGTTGAAACAGTTTGCGAAAACTCCGCAGTTGCCCGCCGGAGGAGCTAGGGCGAAACCGCTGGTACATGCCACCGAATCGGGGCTGTTGCGCACCCCACAGCAAAAAGCGTTCGACAAATTCTACGCTGATCCGTTTTCTGGATTCAAATCTCCGGCCGAAGATTCCGCGGTCAGGGCATCTGCCGCACAACGGGCCGAGATGCAGCGACAACAAATTAGACAAGAGTTGAGCGTAAAATTTATGAACGCGCCGAAAGGCACCGAAGTCACATCCAAAGGTACGCCGGGAGCACCGCCAATTAAAACTGAGATGCTGGGGTCTAATCCATGAGCTTGATTGACGACATTGTTGACACCTTTTTAGGCGGGGCGGATAACTGGAAAGAGCGCCTCGGAGATAGCATCTCACTTACGTCGCCCGATGGAGACGAATATACAGCCAAATGGACGGGCGACAGCCGGGAAGCGGCTAAAAAATTAGGAATTTTCATCTATCCGCGCATCGCCGGGAATGTGGTGCAGGACCTGGACGTCAACTCAACGCGGTATTCCATTCCGATACATTTCGACGGCGACAACTGCGATACGGACGCGCAAGGCTTTTTCGAGTCAGCAAAACAACGCGGAACCTGGACTGTAGAGCACCCCACGTATGGGATTTTAGATTTACAACTTATTTCGTTGCGAGAAAATAACGAGCCGGTTTCCAACGGCGGTATCGTAACGATTGATACCGAGTGGATCGAACCTGTGGAGCTACCGGCCCCCGGAACAGGCGGGTCGGCCGGCGCACTGAACGGCCTCGGTGATGAGCTTAACGCGTCTGCTGTTGACCAATTTGTCGAGGGCCTAAACGATGCTACCGAGGCGCTTCGAACGGGTATTGATACGTTTACTAATGGTATAGCAAATCTAACGGATGCGGTCATGGAACCGCTATTTGCCTCGGTCGATGCGGTCAATGACGCCATGCTGGCGATCAATAACGGCATCCAGGATACATTAAACGCGACGGTTTTGCAAGTGCGGTCCCTTGCGGGCCAAATTCAAAATCTTACGCAAACCCCGCTCTTAGCGGATAATGACATAAACTCTCGCTTGGATTATTATGACGACCTGGACGAGGAATTTTTTGATGCGCTACCGTCGCAGGCAAACGACCGGCGCAGAAACGATTCAATTATTTCCGAATTGGCGCTATTGTCGAATACAGTAGCTCGAGCCAAGATTGCATCGTCGGGGATCACCGCGGCACTGGCCGGTCGCCCGTCTGTTGGGACGGTTTTTGAAGTGACAACCGAAGCCCCTATCCAGACGAGACCACAGGCTGTTGAGGCGGCCCAGAGAATAGCCGACGCGTTTGATACGTTGTTGTTAAACATGGAGACGACGCAAGAGCTCTTCGAAGAGCGTGCGGTAGATTTACAGTATTTTTCGCAACCTCAAACTTTTTCGCAGGCGGCGCAACTTGTAGCCAAGACGGTCGAATTTTTGCTGATTTCGTCGTTCGATCTTGCTATTGAGCGTACGATAGTTCTTGACCGCCCGAGGTCCCCGGTAGACATCACGGTGCAAGAGTACGGCGGCCTTGGCGAGAATGATTCGAATTTAGATCTGTTCATTCGCTCGAACGAACTATCTGGGGACGAAATTTATATGCTCCCGGCGGGAAGAGAGATTTTAATCTATGCCTAGAGCTATACCAGGGGCGCCGTATACCGTAGTATCCGGAGATACGCTTACCGGTATCGCGAAACAGGCGTATGGCGACCCGAAAAAATGGCGGGATATTTGGCAGGCTAATCAGTCGTCATTGAGGTCTGGCGACCCAAATCTTATTTATCCCGGCGAGATTTTACAAATTCCTCCGGACACTCTACAATCTGATGTCCTCGAGGAGTTGGGGTTACCTGGATCTGACGAGCTGTTGCCCGGGAAAGACCCGGAGGATTTCACAGTAATCATCAACAATACTGAAGTTATTTGCACGAGCGGACGAGTACTCCGCACGATGGATACTGTAACCGACGGCTTTACGGCTGAGCTGTTATGGGATCCGACAGACGCCGATTTTACCGAGCTGGTTAAACCCTACGGGTATCAAGATGTAAAAGTGTACGTCGGACAATATCTAGTTATTACCGGCCGCATATATAACCCCCGGCCGAAATTATCTCCCGACGGCAATGTATTGGTGCTGGAGGGCTATTCGTTGACGGCGGATTGTGCCGACTCGACTTTGTCCGCTAATATACCGCCGGAGAAAGCTAAGCTCACGCTTAAGCAACGGGCCGAAGATCTTCTCAAGCCCCTGGGCCTGAAAACTGTATTTGAGGTGGATGAGGGCGAAGCGTTCGACCGAATCACAGCAGAGCCGGAAGATACAATATTCGAACATCTTGCAACGCTTGCCACCCAGCGGAGCGTGTTAATTTCTTCGACGATTAAGGGCGAGGTGATTTTTTATCAGACCACGACTGCCCCCCCGGCGGGCGTGTTAGAGGAGGAGTTTCCACCGTATCAATCTCTCGAGGCCAGCTTCGACGGGCGAAAGCGGTTTAATTCGTATCGCGCCATCTGTCCGACACCGAAAAAGATGAGGAAAAAGGGCGGCACAAATATGTTAGAGGCAGTTGCCAAGGATGAGACGGTGCCGAAATCCAGATTTCAGACTTTCCGCGCACACGATGCGACGGCCGGAAATATCCAATCGGTCGCGGAATGGCGGCGGTCTAAGCAGGTAGCCGAGTCTTTGACGATCCCATTCCCGGTTTCGAGTTGGTATACCGCCGATGGGGACTTATGGCGCGAAAATACACTGGTTACGGTCAAATCACCAACAATTTTTGTGCCGAACGGATTTGATTTTTTAATTAAGTCTGTCGAATATATTTTCGATGCGAACGGAACAACCGCGATTTTGACGCTAGTTCCGCCAGAGGTGTACACTGGAGGGGAGATCGACGAACCGTGGCTTTAGGAATTGACATTGGGACCGTCGTAGGTAGCGAGCTAACGACGAATCGTGACGGCGATGATACTGTCCGTATGCTACAGGTGGAGATGACGAACTCTGAAGACGTGCAGTCGATTGAGCAGTTTCGAGCCCCGGGCGATGATTCCGCGCCACAAGTTGGCGCCCGAGTTATAGTGCTTACCTTGGCGCCGGCGTACAAAGTTGCGGTGGCGATGGATGACGAAGTGACTCCGTCCGCGTCAGATGGGGAGAAAATTCTATATTCGTTCGACTCGGGCGGGGCGAAGCAAGCGGTGATTACGCTGTATACGACAGGCCAAGTGGACATTAACGGTAATTTTACGGTGGATTTATGAGTTTAGAAGATGTGGCCAACGAAGACCTTGCGGTCAAACTTACCAATTCTGCCGGACCTCCGGACTTGGTATATACGGGAGACGTAGGTATAACCGATCCGGCATGTACAGCAACGGTGTCTACGAAATGTAAGGCGGCCGGAAAAGGCGTGTGCACGAAAGATTTGATTTTTGTTTGGGCCGTCGGCGGTCAAGATTGCCCACATACCTCCGCAACTTATACCTTTGTATCCGGGGCGGCGACTATCCTTCCCGGCGCCACGAAAGTTAAGGCCGAAGGCCAATTGGTGTTACGGAAAACAGACACTGCTGTTGCTGGGTGTATTGGTGTTTGGAATTTAACGGCGCCCCCAAATACTCCGATTGCCTGTGCCTGCTCTATTGAAATTTCTGATGCGGGCCAAACGAAAGCAAAGGCCCAATAATGGCGTTTGATTATACTCAAGGCGACCCGAAAATTATTATAACAGAGGACGGGTCCAATATCGAATTTCAAGGCGGTCAACCGGTCATGGACCAAGGCCTTGAAAATGCCGCGTTTATCTCGTGGTTTACCCAACGTGGGTGGTGGGGCAACGACCTTTTTCAGGACCCCAATCAACAGGTTGGCTCGGATTTTGAAACCTCGTGTCGCCAGGCCATTACCATTAGCGCACTGCAACAAATTCAAAACGCGGCGCAGCGGGCTCTAAAATGGATGCTTGAAACTAAGTTGGCGTCTAAAGTGGTCGCCCTGGCGCGCAATCCGGCGTCGGATCGGATCGAAGTGGCGGGCCTGATCGAACCTCCCGGCCGGGATTTGACAGTACTTTTGGCCGAGAAAAACGGTGCGAACTGGGTCGCACAGAAAGAAAATCCAGCATACAAAAGGATAACCGATGGCAATTAGTATACCAACCACCGCGGAAATTGCCGCTCAAAATATTGCAAATTTCGAGGTTCGGATCGGCCAAACAATCCCGCTCAATGCCAAAGCGTTCGTGCGTGTTTTGGCGGCGATCGAAGCCGGCCTGTTTACCTCTCACTACAAATTTGCATCAGACCGCATTTTGCAAACCCTGGCGCTCACCGCGACCGGCGACGACCTGGATAGGATTGGGTCTAATTATGGAGTGACGCGGAAAGCCGCGATTGCTTTTGTGGGGACCATCGATCAGCCGGCGGTTAATGGGACAACGATTCCAATCACAGTGGATTATGTGGCCGATGCTAGCGGGATACGATATATTGTAAATGCTGCGGCAGTCGCGGCCGGCGGTGTTGCTGTTGTCGAAGTCACTGCGACAGAGCCCGGAGCAAACGGTAATCTGTCAGCAAGCGATACGCTAACCATCGGCACGCAAATCGCCGGCATCACCAGCACAACCGCAACGTATGACGCCACAATTACAACAGGCGTGGATCGTGAAAGTGACGCAGAATATCGTCGCCGGATATTACAAGAGATCCGCACGGTCGGCGGAGGCGGAAATGCCGTAGATTACAGAACCTGGGGTGAGGCGGTCACCGGGGTATTTCGGGTTTTCCCCTTTTCCGGAGCCCCGGTGTCGCCAAGCCACAAAATACAAGATCCGGATATGGAAGAGTCACTTTCGTATTGGACCGCCGGAAATGACGCTACATTGACATACGAAACGACAGGATTCCATCCCAGCGGGGTGCAACATCTCCGTGTGGCCTATAACGGCACAGCCAGCCCATACGCATATCAAATATCCCTGGAAATCGGACGAGATTACACCATTGGCGGATATGCAACCGGAGACGGAACGTATGCTCCGACAGTAAGCGATGGGGGTCTAGCGACACTATGGACGGGGAGCACTACGACTGGCTGGCAGCTTTGGGGTCCAATAGCATTTACGGCTCAAAGCAATCAATTGTGGTTTGGTAGCACTGCTAGCGCGGCGGGATATGCACAATTTGATGCGCTGGAATTAGGAGTTACTGATTCGCTTCCCGGTGATCGCACAGTTTATGTAGAAGTGACTACCGCGATTGATGCGGACGGAATTCCGACGGAAGCCATTCTGGACGATGTTCGAACCGACCTAAACACGGATCCGGATACCGGGGTAGCTCGAATGCCACTCGGCACAACAGACGAAAAGCTTTTTGTTGAGCCGATTATTCGTTCGGAATTCGATGTGGAAATTGATGGCCTAGTGGTCGAGGCATCGCAAGAAACAGCGTTGAAGGCCAGCCTGGATACGGGCGTGGATGAGTATTTTCGCTCTGTCGTACCGTTCGTGACGGGGATTGACGCTGAAATTGATCGAAACGATGTCATAACGAGCGTCAAATTGTCGCAAGTAATCCAAGACATACTTGCTGCATACGGGGCCACCGTGGACGACATTACGTTCGAATTGACGGGAGGTTCTCCCGTTACTCGATATACAGTGGACGAAAACGAACTGGCCAAGCTGGGAACCATAACATATGTCTAGTTATCTAGATTTTGCGGCGACGATTTTATCGCTACTTCCGCGCGGCGCTGCGTGGCGGCCAAGCGAAGCGGAAGTAGCCGATTATGGCACGTCCACCTCGGTGATTTGTACCACAACATCGGGCGGCAATCTAGCCATATTGCTTACGGGCGGCGGCCCGATTTCAGCCGGCCCGTTTTTTGCTGGCGACACAATGACAATCAGCAATTCCGTCGGGAATGTAATTGACGGAGTATATGCGGTTGAAAGTTATGAAGAAGCCGGGTTGACAGCGCGGGTTACAATCCACGGCACTTTTCCCGCCAATCATTTTGGGCCGACAACTATAAATAAAAGTCGCAATACCAGTGATCTAATGAATCTCATCCTCGGGATGGGAGATAATCATCAAGAGATTCGAGATTTTCTTAAAGAACTCGCATACCTACGGGAGCCCTTGCTTACCCCATATTTGTCCGATTTGGAGAAAGAATACGGGTTACTCAATAATGCCGGGCTCTCAGAAACCGAACGGAGAGAAAAACTGCACGGTGTTGTTTATGCACCTCCGAGCACCGGCACTCATGAGTACATGCAAGATCAGCTGCGGAATGCCGGATTCGATCTGGTGCAAGTACATCCCAACAACCTCGCCTCAAGTCCCGGAAATTTCTTCGGCGGCCACGGCGGCGAGATGATCACGAATAATGAGCTTTATGATCGTACCATACTAGAGACGGTCAAAGAACAAGCTCTTTGGCCATACGTTTTCGTGCTCGGGGAAGAGGCGGTTTATGACAACAGCGGAAAACTAGTACATGTTGCTCCGTATATAGTATCCGATGCCCTACGTCTTACTTTCCGCGAGCTTGTTATGAAATACAAACCAGTGCACGCTTGGGGCATCGGAGTAATACACGACGACGATCGATGGTTTACCTGGTCGGAAAATGATACCGTGGGGACGAGCACAACCATGGGTTTCGCCAACGAAGATCAAACTACCGGCGGATTTTGGTACGATGCTCCGGGACCATATGTGTTAAAAGACGATGCAACAGACGCACTATTACTCGACGATGCAACGTCGGTGTATCTGCTGGACGGATAGAAGGGGTTTTTAATGCCAATTTTGGATTTACCTGAATATTTTACGTGGGCCACCCAGGCCAACAGAACCCAGACACCCGCCTCGGCGGGAATAACGGCATCTTTTGGTCATGATTATTCTCAGCGGCCGGCGCCGAGAATGATGAACTACATCCACAACATCCAGGGGCGGTGGGCACAAAGGGCTGTTGCAACAGCCGCCGGAACCTGGACGGGGTTGACAGATCAAGTTGCGGGTAGCGGCGTCGATTTACGGGGGATTGTCCGTAACGACACCAATGGATACTGGATTATTGTAGACAGCACCGGCCAATCGTACCGAAGTTATGATGGCGTGTCGTGGGAGACCGTTGGGTCCACAAGTGTAGCGCCGGTCACGTTTTGCCGAATGATCAATAACACCACAGACGGCGTATTAGTCGGCACAGCCACCACGATCGAATACACACAAAGCGCTTCGGCGTGGTCAAGCACCGGAACCGCGGCAGCAGTATTAGCAAATAAAGGCGTTAATGATTTCTTTTTGTCGTCAACCGGCAGCACTCTAAGCCGCTGGTTGACCGGAATCGGCGGAGGTGCAACGGCTCCCAGCTCTACGTCTTGGGGCGGAACAGCCATTGCCGACATAACGGGACGCGGCGATTCGACCACAAACTGGGCACTGGCAGAAGCCGCGGCCTCCGGAAGCATACATTTAAGCTCAGACGACGGAGATAACTGGACCGCGGCGCCGGCCGATCCGGCAAGCGTTATTGCGGGATTTCAGACAATCGCACTAGGATACGATGACGGCACTCTGGTAGCAGTGGGCTTTACCGGAGCTACACCGAGGATTGCATACAGCACAGACGAAAGCACTACCTGGACGGCCGCGAACTACGAACCTTTCTATCCGACGACTTCCTCAGCGTTTCTTAGAGTGTTACCCCTGGGAAATAAATGTTGGATCGCCGCCGAAGCCAGTGGGCCGCTGATCCCGGTCGCCAGGACGAGTCGTTGTTTAAGTCTTTGGATTTCGATTGACGATGCGGCGAATTGGTATCCGGTTAGTATGACATACGACAATTCCGGAATAACCAACAACGTATTAATTTACAATATGTGGTGCGACGGAACTACGGTGATGGCTGTGGGCACAGAAGAAGTTTTGGCAAGATCGGGGTCGATCGGTGCAGAATACTAATACGACGGAAGATGCGGGGGAGATTTTGACGCGGCGAGAAAAAAATGAAGTTTTTGAGCTATACTCCATGATCAACCAGGCCGCTGTAACCGCAGCCGACACGGCCCAAGAAACTCGAGATCATGTGCACAACGCTATGATGCAGGTACATCGACGATTGGATACAATGTCCGATTCGATGCGAGATACTCAGATTGACGTCGCCGAAATTAAAGCGAAAATGGTGACGAAAGATCAGGCTGATCATATAATCTCGAACCACGTTGCCGCTTGCGATCACGAGCTAAAAACACTCATGACTCCGGCACAATTTAAGTTTTTATTGGGGGCCATCGGGGCTTTGGCGGCGGCGGCAACGGCATTAATCAAGGTGCTTTAGCCAGGCGCCAAAAATCCGCTAGGAATGAAAACAACCCCTGTTGCCTAGCATCTTTATTTCGCAGCCGGTATAAAATCACCTCGTCAATCGTCCCGCGCATCAATAAATGATGGATCCGTACTTGCTCGGATACGTTACCCTGGCGATAGATCCGGCGATTGAATTGCTCATAAACGTCAAAATCGTCGGTTAGCGAAAACCAACACACGTCTGCACAGCCGCCTTTTTGTAGATTGAGCCCGTGAGAGATCGCTTGACATTGTGCCGCTAAGATCAGCACTTTTCCGCGGTTCCATTTGCGCACGATTTCGGCGGTTTGCGGAGCGGACGTCTTGCCGTCGATTATGGATATGTGCGGAGAGAATGTCTTGCGAAGTCGATCACCTTCGTGCGAAAAGCGATATCCAATAAGTATTGGTTTTTGATGTAACTCGTCTATGAGCGCCTTCAGCGCTTTAATCTTAGCGTCATGGACGGCCAAAACCTGCTTTTCTTCGTTATAAATGGCTCCCGAGGTCAGTTGTACGCACTTTAAGTACTTATTCGCGGCGGTGCTAGCAAGTAACATCTCGCCCGATTCCAGCTCGGCATACAACTCTTTTTCCATAGTTTTATACTGTTTTTCTACAGCGGGAGTGAATTCTAGTTTTATTGTATTTTCGATAAGAGGCGGCAACTCGAGATTGGATTCGGCATCTATTCGAAAGGTCTTTCCGGCGATCGCATCGAATATTTTCTTGTCGGAGCCCTTGCGGGGTTCCCAGTCGAAATAATTATACCGCTGGATTGGATAAAAATACTTGTTGCGGAAGTGGGTGATGAACTTTCCCAGGGATTCTCCGCGGTCCACTAACAAAAATTGAGCCCACAAGTCCATAAGACTTCGGGGCGTCGGCGTGCCTGTTAGAATGTGCCGGCGTTTGAATTTTGATAAATGTGGTTTTAAAAGTTTCAAACGCTTCGAACCCGGATTTTTTAAACGACTGGATTCGTCTATGATGAGCGAATCATAAGCCCAGTCGCCCCGGTCCGCAAACCATTTGAGTCCCTCGAAATTGACCAGCTCTACATCTGCCCGTCCCGGCTTATTTTTCGAACGCCCGTGGAGCACTCGAAAAGAAAAGTCGAACCCCCACTGCTCGATTTCTTCTGGCCAAACCAGGTGACATACCGGGAGCGGGGCAACAATAAGGGTTCGCTGCATTTCGCCGGCTAGCCGAAGTCGGCGCTTTAGGGCGAGCACAATCAACGTCTTTCCAAGTCCGGGGTCGGCAAACAGAGCGGAGCGGGGGTGTGATATTAAAAAATTTACGGCGTCACGCTGGTAGGGGCGTAGCGGCATTATCGAGCGAGAAAACTCATCTGAAAATAGACAATCATGCCGCCGGACGAGCGAATACCAATAAATGCCGTAGGATCTTTGATTTCCTCGAGAAACGCTTTAATCGTGTACAATCCGACAGCGATTCCGATCTCTTCCTGATCTCCGCCCGATATGACGCCCACAACACAATTTTGTCTTCTGGATACAACAGGACCTCCAGAAAATCCGTGTTCCACCTTGGCAGAAATCATCGAAAATTCATCCGGGCGTGACAGCCACACTTTTCCCGATATAGTGTCGGGGCCGCGCGCCGGGTATCCCTCGATTACAATTCGCTCTCCCGGTTCGAAATTTTGGCAGAGCGTATGCGTCTTTGGTTCGAAATTTGGCTCTGGGATGCGAATAAGCGCCAAATCTGCGTAATCATGAAAGTAAATTTCGGCTTCTTCGATAATTTCAGTTCGGGCGATTTTGCCGCTGACGTAATAAGTGTGGGCAAAAAATCCGCCGCTGCGTGCGATTTGTTCAGCGACATGGGCGGCGGTCAGTATTTCAGATTTCGAAACGTGAAATCCTGAGCCCCAAACCGGCCACACGGCGCCTTCTGAACTTCGTCCCAGCGTCACCATCTGTACCGTGGGGGTTATTTTTTTTGCTTGTCGGGGCGGGGCACAACTAGCGGTGATAATTAGGAGGGCAATAACGATTTGTTTCACTCTGTCTTCTCCGTCCTGTCCAAAATCCGGGACAATTTTTCGTGGGCAGCATGATCGCCGCCATCTTGATTGGTATATAGCTCACGCATCGCATTGATTGCGCAAGAGCACGTAGCAAGTACCGTCTTGGGGTCGCAATGACTCCAATTTTCAATAGCAAGTAATAAGATTTGGGGAGCCGACGGCAGAGATTTTTTACGTTTTAATTCTCGGCGCGCCGGTGTGCAAAAGGGTCGCAATACGTCTGGATCGACAAGGCCGTATTTCGCGCAATACGCGCGTTGCTGCAACAGCTTTTCCGTCTCCGACAATCGGATGCCGGCATGTTTCAACACGTGCCGAATAACATCACAGCTAAACTGTAATTTCCGCACATCGTTAGGTAAATTATCTATCCGGTCCAACAACTTTGAGAACATTTTTGTCACCATGCATCAAAAATAAGATGCGGCTAATGGCGTGCGCCAACGAGGACACGCCGGTCTCCGGATCGATCTTCTCTCCGCGGCGCCAGGCAACCAGGTGGCGCATGGCGGCCGCAAAGTGCGAATCAAAATACGGATCAATTTTTAGATAATTGGTATCGTCATATTTCTCCGCGCCGAGCGTAAGCACGTCGGCTACGTCCTGCAACTCATCCCACAGCATCAATTCCCACCTGGTTTTCGGCCTGTCCATTTTAATACATGTGCCTTTCTACGTCTTTTCCAACTACAGTTTTTCGTCCGCGCGACCAATGACCGCAATCTTGACACCGATATCGCGCGTATCTATGGACTTTGGTTAGCCAAGCGCCGTCTTCCACCACATGGATCGATCCACATTCAGGATTGGCGCATCTGTACGTTTTCTCCCCGGTCATCAAATTCCAATTTGGTAAATCTCGACAATACGGAAGTATCTTTTGCGCTAACTCGTAAGTAGTCCGCACATCCTGGCGGCAGTATTCTCCGATGAGTTTCATCGATTTCAGATCGTGGGCTTTGGCCCGGCGCCACGTCATACGTGTTACCTCAGATTTTTGCTCCGGCAGCTCGAGAGATTTCGCGAGATTTTTCAGCCGGCTACTGCCCACCCTAAGGTTTTTCCGCGCAATCTCCCAAGTGTCAATATGTGGGATCGGGGGCAATGGTGGTAAGTCGTGTATGAGTCGGCGCGTGTTTACAAATTTAAAATCAAATCTCTTGGAGTAGTGCCCCACAAGCACGTCTGCTTCGAGCAATAATTCTGAAATCCACATCACCAGAGGCTTGTCACGTTTGTCGATGCTTGGCTTCTCCCATTTTGGAAAATCCCAGATGCCCTTGAGCTTGTACTTTTTTTCGTGCCCCCAACGATACCCGATCATTAAGATATCTCCGAATCCGGCGCTTAGATCCGTGGTTTCTAGGTCAAAGTAGAGAATTTTCGGTTTACGTGCCCGAACGGTGGGCGCCTTCGGTGCTTTTGTGACAACTTGAAATTGCGATGCCGTTTTGATTCTGGCCCGCCTATTGTGGATTGCGGCGACCGATCTTCGGTATCCCGCGAGTAGTAAGGCCGCGGAAATTGCGCTTGTTCTTGCGCCCGGCTCAAAACCCGATATAATGCCGTCTTCTTCTGGTGACCAATTCTGCAAGATTTGTCCTCCTGTTATTAGAGCGGGGCTACAGATAGCATCCACTCTGCCGTAGAATAAAACTCTTGATCAAATTCATCGGGATTGAGCGGCCGGTCACTGCCGGGCACGATCCAATCTGGACGTGTGTTAAGCGTCAATTTCGCGTCTTCGATCAATTCGTCGATACCCAAGTCGGTTATTTTTGTTGTCGTCGAAATCATCATTTTGTATCCCCCTTCTGCTTATAAATGTAAGTCTTACTTGGCGGGGGCGCAATAGGTCTGCTGTATTTTTTTATAAGTTTTTTCGATCCAGTCTTTGGAGGAGACTTCGAAAACCTCGAATCCGGAGTGCTCGAGCAGGACGCGCCATTGGATTTGTTCCGGTCGGCGGATCTTTTCGCCGGGGCGCTTGAATTCGATAAAAAACGTTTTCCCGCCTTTGCATAGATTTATTCGGTCTGGCGCTCCTCTACCGGAACCGCGGAACTTAATGCTCATAATTCCCATCTCTTCAAGCTTTGAGCATATGTATTTTTCGATCGTTGATTCTCTCATTTTTTGTTATACCTTTTTCCAACCCACCCGTCTACGGCGAGCGGGAGCCCCCTGGCCCATTTTGGCGGAGTGCTCATTATGTCACAAATGGCCTGCAAGTCGGCCTCACCTTCCGGCACCTCGAAAACCAGCTCGTCATGCACAGTTAAAACGGTGCGATGGTTCGGCAGCTCTTTTTCAATCCGAAGCGCGGCATCAAGCATAATATCGCGAGCTGTCGCCGAGGCCACATTTTCCGCAAGTTTTCCGCCGTAGGTGGAATCCAGTGCCCATTTGTATGTTGGGGCGCGCTCTGTGTAATAGTGTAGTTGTGGGCGCACCTCGCCCCAGGGGGTTTCACGGTCTCGTATGTGCAATCCGTTATAGCGCAATCGGCGCCCACTTGGTAGTTGCAGATACACATCTGCGTCGATCTTACGAAATTCGAACTTATTGCGAAGAATTGTAATGGACCCGTTAACCGCCGAAACCATGTGCCTCTCTAGGTCGCTCCATAATTTCGGCACGGACGTCAGCCATTTACGATACGTCTGCACCACACTTTCGGCAAAATTGCCGGTTACTTTCGCCCCAAATTGGCTACAGGTGTCCAAGAATTTGGCAGCCCCCATGCCGTACCCCAAACCCAGGATGGCGCGCTTCCCCATGTCCCGCTCGTCGGGATGTGTTTCTTTCGCTACGGCATAGCCGTAAATTTTTTCGGCCATCTCACAATAAATGTCTCGGTTTTTAAACAGCTCGGTTTCCGGGGCGTTGGCCAGCCAAAACAGAACCCGGGCCTCGATTGACGAATAATCGATCACTTCTAGTATATTTCCGGGTGCGGCACATAGTGCGGGGCGCAGCAACCCAGATAAACATGAGGTGTCATTACCATAAACCATCGAATAGTATTCTGCGTCCCCCCGCAATACGGTATTCGTCGCGGCCTCTAGCTCGGCGTCTTCCCATTTTTTCGACTTAAAATTCTGAGTTTGGATTCCGCGGCCAGACCATCGCCCGGTATGGGCCCCGTAATAAAACACGTGTCCGCGAATGCGAGAATCCTCTGCATCTGCGGTGTCAGCCAAACGGTAATATTTCGACACGCTGGACCGACTGAATTCCCGACGAAGTTGCAAAATGCGCCGAATTGTTGGATCCAAATCAGTTTTAAGCGCCGCGGCAATCGTCGGAAGTTGTAGATTTGGCAGATCGAAATCAAATTCGGATTTCAACCATGTTATAATTTTCGCCACCTGGCGCGGAGAATCAACTGCGCCTCCAGTTAATCCGCGGATTTCATCGCCCGCCGAAGTCGCCAGGCTGTTGAAAATCTGTATTGCCCCATTGACCAGCGCTTTGTCGCTATGTACTCCGTAATCGTTTAATTTCTCGGTCCATTGCCAGGCGCCGATTTCTCGGGAGTCCCATTCTGGCAACGCTGCAATCAGGGCTCGCTCCGCCTCGACGTCTTGTTTGCAGTAATCATACAATTTTTCATACAACTTTTCGTCTTGCCACCATACGATCGGCGTCACGCCTTTGCGACTGCGCGGGCGACTGAGTTTCATCATGACCTTGTGGCCGTCGGTGTCTTTTTGCTGGTCTACGCCGGCGGCTTGACACGCGGTCTCCAATTTGCGAGGTAAGCCCCATCGGGCCGCAAGCGCCGCCGAACATCGCCAGCTTTTGGTAGTCGGAATGGGCCAGCGGTACTTAGGACATAGGATGTGTTGCCAAATGTATCGCTCGAAAGCGGAGTTGTGTGCCCACATAAATGCGCTGTAATCGTTTATGTTTTTGACAATCTCTCTCGGCACCGGATCTCCGGGCACCCACAGCCGCGGTTCGGAAAATCCCACAGTCCAGGATACACATAACAAATCTGTGGTCGGATGTTTGGAATAATTCCAGGCTCCGATTGCCGCCAGATCGGCAGCGGACCGCGTCTCGAAATCGATCACAATATCGTTGCCAGAGATTAGCATTAGAAAATGTCCCGGAGCGCCATTCGGCGGGAGGACAGGGACGCGTCAAGACGCCCCGGGACGAGGACAAAAAAGGATACTTTTAATCTAATCATTATCTCCACCGATGTCAAGGTCAAAAAGTGGATCAAATGAAAAAATTTCCAGCTCGGATTCTTCAAATTCCGGAATTAGCTGAGTTTCAATCCGATAATCACATAACTTCTCACAATCGCCGCACGTTTGATTTTTATGATCCCAATAATCACAATCTTGACATGGTGTCGGTAACATATCTCTCTCCTACCAGTCGGGAGTATCGTCTGTTTCTGGCGCGGGCTCAGATGCAAAAGCGTCCTGCGAGGATTCGAAGCTCATCGATCCTGTCCCCAGGGGATCGCCGTCGGCGATAAACTGGATCGCCTTAAGCGTCAATCGCACTCCGCGGCCGCCGTGAGCGTCGTACGCAAAAACCTCGTACATGGCCCGGGCTTGACACCCGTCATAAAAATCATCCGGGGACGCATCCCTGTTGGGATCGCGGGCGTGCATCATCGGGCGCCGCTCGTTTCGCATCGGAGACCATTCGTTGCCAAAAAAGACATCCTCTTTGTCTTTGCGAAAAGGCATATGCAAGCCCTTGGGCAACGGAGTACCGAAGCGCTCTTTGGCCGCATTCAAAACTTGCTCTTTGATAACCGACAAATCAGCTCCGGCCGGCCACATGGCGCGAACCTCGTATTTTTTGCTCAATTCGGTCGGCGGCCGCTCAAGTGGATTGTTTAATTTCGGGAATCTACATATAAACGCGGGGGTTATATTAGCCATTTTACTTATACCTCCTCGTCGGCAAACGCGGCGGCCGACTCTTGCGCCTCCTCTTGGCGCCTTCTTACAATTTTAACCACGGTATCTCGCACTGTCAAGGATTCCAGTAACTCTGTGTTGTTTATTTTTTTACGCAATTGCGCGGGGGTTGCCAGCTTGGCGGGGCATATCTGACTGTAGGGAAAGCCCTCTGCTAAAAGCGCTTGCTCGACGTCGGCCGACTCTTGGGACCAACGCTGTCTTCCGCGCGTCTCAATCAATTCCCAATCCGGTAGATTTCCGCCGTCGAGCAACAATCGCTTTGCCGCCTTCTTGGCAGATGCGATGATATTAGTGATTTGTTTTTCTTTTTTCAAAACGAAATCGATATATTGTATGTCGTTTTTTTGATCTTGCATCGTCAATATCCTGGTCAAATCTGCTCGCTGCTCGGGGCATATTGATTGCGCCGGGCACCACTCGCAGTGTGATCCCATGTGGAATTTGTGTGGGTTTTCGTCCACTTCGCGCAATGCAGCACGCAAGGCCTCCGAAACAGCTTTTTGCAAATCAGCTGCGGAATACGTAACTTCGCGGACTTTTTCTGCGGTACCTCTCCAGCGTGGCTGCACTATGCGTTGTACTACAGTTTCTACCTCCGGATAATCTTGTAGGGCAAGAAAGGCATAGATACTCAGTTGCATTGACCGGGCATCGACGAATTTACCGATCCCAAACTTTAGGTCACTGACAATAAGTACGTTGCCCGCCCTACATATACAATCAGCCGTACCTGCAATCCGCGGGTCTTCGTCCCATTGTCGCCAGGCTTCAACCCGGAAATCGTTTGGATCTGAAATTAATTCGCGCCCTACCGTGACCGCGTCCAAATAAACCAACAACGGATCGATCCAATCTTCCGGGACGTTTGGTATTTCCGCTAAAGCCTCTTTTGGCGGCTTGCCGGAAAGCAGCGCTTTCGCTGCAATCTCGTGTGCTCTAGTGCCTTCTTCGGCCGCCGGGCTTGGGGGGGTTTCTCCGAATTGCTTAGTAAATCGTTCGATTAAGCTGATCGAACCCGGACACGACATCCAACGATCTGCGCCACTAGGGCCATAGGGGCTATGCTTGGTTGGCGAGGTCATCTAAACCCTCCAGGTATTCCATGTATTTCTCATGTGGCAGATCCGCTAGCTTACCGTCGGTAAATCGTGAAATGAGATGCTTTATATCGGCGGTTTCGACTCCGGGCAACATGGATGTGCGGTTTGTCGCTTCGTGGATTTGATCGAACGACAATTCAAACGATGCTTCCGTTTTAATATCTTTCGGCTCCGCCTTGGGTGCCTCGAGTTTTTCGGGAGCTTCCGGCGTTGGTGTAATTACAGTATAATTGGACGACGAATCCCGAGTGATAGACCGCAAAAACTCGGCGGCAGCTCGAAAAAAGTCGTCAATACTCTCTGGTACTCGCAGATTGATGTCAGTCATTTTTGTCCTCCTTGTAGATGGTGTCTAGTGATTTTTTGACATCGATCAATTTTACAATCGCTTTCGACAATCGAAGTGATTGCGGATGCGCGTCGTGACATTGATACAAAAGCGCTAGCGCCTCATTTAATGTTATACACATTGCAACTCTAGCATCCTCATCCATCGTCCGTCCTCCTTTGTAGGTTTTGTACCTGTTTTCCGTCCAGCTTGTAACCCATCTCTTTCACCGCGGCGACCAATCCGGGTCGGGTGTATGTGCGACGGGCGCCGACATCGAGACACCACGCTTGATAGGTGGCCCATAAATTTTCGACAGATACCGACGAGTCGGCGGTCTTGTAAAGCTCCTCCATAAACAACGATGCCGGATTTGCCTTGACTTCCCATTCGCGAGTGGCTGCCAAACAACTGGGGGGCGTCAGAAATCTGCCGCGGCGCCGCATGCGCTGAAATGCCTCGATCGCCTTACGCAACACCCCGCTAAGCTCTTGATCGAAAATGCGATATTTGAGCTGGGGGTCAATACCATGTTGCGTTAGGTCAAAACGAAATGGAATTACGCACATGCGGCGCCGCATCCCCTTTGACAGATCTCGAGTTTTCGGCCAATGGTTGCTCGCCAAAAAAACCGTAGCTTGGCTGACAAATCCGAATTTTTTTCCGCCCTTCGGCTCGGCGGTCAATCGCTTATTCTCGGTGATCGTCTTTAGAAATCCGTCAGGCAGAATCGTGTCCTTATTTACGTCATCATCTATTAACGCCAGCTTGCCGACCAACGCGTCGAAAGCAAACCGATTTTTCGAAGTATCATACTGACCGATACTATCATTCAGCGATGACTCGCCCAGCAGCCGGGTCAGCACTTCCAGCACGAAAGTTTTACCGTTCTCGCCCTCGCCCTGGAATAAACAAAACAGCGGCAGATCTTTTTTGCACTGGATTGTATATCCGTACAATTCCCAAATCAACTCGATGACTTGCTCGCCATCAGGCAGTGGAGACATTAGCTCCTTGAGGGCCTTGTCAAACATAGGACACTCGGCTTTGGGGTCATAGTCGGTAGTTAACATTGAGAGCACATAATCTCGTGGATCGTGAGGCCGCAGGTCTACGGCTCCAGTACTATTGTCTAAATATACAGTGCCGTTGGAACAGTTAATTAGAGTGTGTCCGTTGACCGGCGGAGGCGAAAACAGATCGGCGTCTCTGGCCGTTCGTGCCCGTAAGATTTTTTCTATCTGGTCCAGAGCGGAAGCGTGCGTGAGGTTGGAGTTAGAGCACAGGGCCGATTCGATCAGATGCGTGTCTATCTCTTTTTTGAGCAGATCCACATTCCACAGCCGCCAGTGCTTGCCGGTATAAGTCCAATAATTTCCATCGATTGCGCGGATGAGATGCTCGCCACCGAAGAATCGATCGTTAAGCAATTTCGTTGCGGCCATATCCGCCAGGTCTTCGGTCGGTGGCCGGGCAGCCTTTCGCAACATCGAAAGCGAGAACTTGCTACGCCGTTTTAGTTCGAGCAACAGCGCCTCTCGCGCGGCGGGGTCGGAGTATGTGGAAATCTTTTTTGCCAGCGCCATAACGAGGTGCGGTTTCATCTCGGACGCCCCCTGGATCTCATCCATAAGGGCGTCAAATCCGTTGGCCGAAGGTACCTCCTCCGGTATACTTTCCGCAAACGCGGTTGCAGTTTGTTCCCGCTGGAAATCGTCAATATTTCCGCCGGCTTTTTGGATTTCGCGCAACAAGGCTCCGAGCCCCAATAAATTGATTTTGCCAGACGACCCCAGGGACCTCCAGCGCGCTCGGATCTCATCTTCGCTATTCGCGTACTGCGAATCGCCAATCGACCATTCTACAAATTCCTCAATCCCGGCCCCTTCGGTCGCTCCATGGCTCGCGGCCATGATGCGAAACCACGAGTCGTTGGTGTCATAATTGTATACATCTAACTGTTTGAGCAGCTCGGATAACTGCGCGGTGTCAATAATCTGACGCTCGGACGACGGTCCCCCGATTTCTGAGCGGTAGGTTTGGCGGATTTGTTCGGGGATTTCGGCATGTTTGAGATTTTCGATATTTTCGAATAGCTGATACGGACGCCCGGTTTCGGGATGCGTTGACCCGGCGGCTACTACATATTTTCCGTGCGCCTTTATCTCAATGCCGGGATATTTATCCGACAATTCGTTTTTATATCGTTCGATGTTGGGTAATTTAAAGTAATAGTGTAATCCTCCACCCCCCGTCGTAACTCCGATCGTCTCGAATTTCGGCAGATCTAAGTCCTTGTGTAATTTTTCAAGCGAATCTCCGTCTCGGTAATTTCTGGGATCTACATCGATAACAACCTCGTCAGGCCCGATGCGATAGCCCAGATTTCCGCCGGTCACCATCCAGCCGAGTAGATGTCCGTCTGTATACTGATTCGTGCGCCAGCCGGAGTCGCGGGGCCGTTTGTCTTTCGGGCGAACCGGCAACAACTCCATATTATGCTTGCGGTACCAGCGGAGTATTTGCTTGTTTGACATCCTCATCTCATCTCGCAATCAAGTTTAAATACGCTCCCAACGCAGTGACAAATGACGACAGAATCAATATTTTAAGATCTTCAACCGGCACTCCCAAGGTTAAGCAAGTAAGTACTACTAAAACGTCCAAAAGGCACAGAACAACACATATAAGTCCTGTTATTAAGCGCAGCTTTGACATATCACTCCTCTGCTGGTTCGCGGGCATCTTCCCACGCGAAATAATCAGCAGTATACTCGTATGAGTCCAATATGTCAATGAGCAAGTCGAATGTGTTTACTATGCCCTCCGATGCGCCGGCGCATTTTACAGCCTGCTTGGATTTTATCACTTGATTTTTGATTTTGACGAATTCGATAGTGTGGCTTGAAATTTTAGCAAGATCGGAAAAATAGAGTGGGTCTCTGCCAATTTTCCATTCGCCCGTATTTATCTCATCCGTGGTTAACGATTTAAATAGCCGGTCGAGTGAGTCTCCCCGGGGATCGGTATCTCCACATTTATCTGAGTCGCACGTATCGCATTTATCATCACAGCTACAGTCGTCACAATCGCCACACGAAGCCGATTGATACTCCTTACAAATCACCGGCGGTCCGACAGAATAAAATTGGTCGCTCTCAGAATTGCCGCAGCGATCGCTCATAAATTGATAAAATTTACAGTCTTTGCACGAATTCGGTGCCATTTTTTATAATCCTCCTGTCTATTCCCAATCCCCGCCCGAGCTTCGAGTCCTGTTCCCAATCCGGCAGCAGCTACAGCTACCGGTATGGCTTTGGCCCCAGCCCACTCTCCAAAAACTCCCGTTCTGGCCAGTGTTGCCGCTCCAGCTCCTGACCCAGCTCTTGAACCAAGTCCCGCTCCCACTCTTGCTCCAACTCCGGCGTCCACTATTGCTACGTCCACGTTTATTAAATATCATCGCTTATCTACCTCGCCAAACGACTCAATAGCGCGCTTCATAACATAGTGTGGACCGGTTTCCACATCCGCTCCAGGCCCACCCCGGGCTCCAGCGCCGGTTTCCACATCCGCTCCAGGCCCGGACCGGGCTCCAGCTGCCGCTTCTGCTCCAGGTCCAGGTCTGGCTTCCGCCCAAGCTTCGGCTACCGCTCCAGGCGCCTACCCGACAGGTGAACATCAGGATTGACCTTTTGGCGATTTTTCGAAAGCACCGAAAGATTCAATCGCATTTTTCATAATATAATGAGTTGAGATACCTAGCGCTTGGCGGTCTCGCCATTTATCCGAAGACCACGGTCCGGTTTCGTAAACTATGCCGGGGTCGCCCAAGGCAACACATTCGCCATTTACTCCCTCTAAAATTCCCTCATAAAAATAATTAGCGCACATCAGCAATACCCGTTTCCCTAGCAAAGCTACTAGCCCCTCGCCTTCTACTATTTCCACTTCTACTTTTTTTGCTTTCATCATTTTTATATCCTCCT
>Ga0180433_10002739_pt1 | contig 26758 bp, 22 predicted proteins | sample SS_ome_8_FD_132980 | JGI IMG/M metagenome (GOLD analysis project Ga0180433, IMG submission 132980) | Hypersaline lake sediment archaeal communities from the Salton Sea, California, USA - SS_1_D_1 metaG | ecosystem: Environmental > Aquatic > Non-marine Saline and Alkaline > Hypersaline >... | reverse complement strand
CTCTTGTAAAACCACTTTTAGTATTCTCTTTACAGTGACATTTTGGGCAATGCATATCTTTTCTCCTTTTTGCAGTTTTAAAGAAGAAATTTTACTGAAAATATTTTTGATTAGCAATGCCTATTTTTTTTACTTTCTAAAGTAGGAGTATGAAAATGGCGACTCCAGTTGGTCCTTTCTCACCTTTTAGCTTTTATCCATCAAATGGAAACACATCTGTCCAAGGGCATCCAGCCTGGACACTCCCTCATTCTAATGTTTACTCATCCGCTTACCTGCAGCAACAAAATCCGCTTCCCCCTCCAGAAAATCCTTACTGGAAAAATCCACATGGAAGCTCTGTTGATGTCTTAACCTCTCTTCTTCCTCGTGATCCTAACGGCCCTATGATCTACTACCTTTATGTCGCTACCCAGCAGGGATTTTCCTTAGTTTTATATCAGTCGAAAATTGAATACAGTCTCATGAAGTCTTTTTTAGCAGGCTCTGATGCAGTTGGGGCACGCGTTGATCCTGTCATTATGGATGCCCGTTATGAGCAGATTCCCCCACAACTCTATGCACTTTTAGTAAAGCGCATGCATCGAACATCAGGAATGCCCCCAACGATTGCATTTCAAGGAAGTTGGCTTCAGCCATGTAACTGTTATCAGCGCCTTTCATCTGGATTAGAGCTCATTCGCCTTTTGTATAGTCATGGGAATGAAGAGCAATTTCCTTTATTCAATCTAAAGCTCGTTCCAAACACCTGGAAAGTCATTACTCATAATCCCGATTTGAAGGGGCTGAGTTTTGCTCATGCTGGCCAAGAAGAACTCACCGTTTGGTTACATGAGTCGAATAGCCAAGCATTCGGATCTGCTCTAAAAGCCACTGAAAAAGAATCTAAAAACCTTAAAAAAGCGATCAAAAGTCAAGAAGATGCCTTAGGCTTTGTTCAACAATTCTTTGATGGAACAATCAACGAGAAAAAACTCTTAGGTCAATTATTCAAATTCAAGCCTCATAGCACAGCCTTGATAAAAGCCTTCCGTCAAGATACAGCACAAACAGACCTTCTTAACCAGATTAGGGCAAATGCAAATGAATACCTCGCCTCCTTAAAATGGGAACAAACACAAGTTGAACAAGCTTTGGCTGACCTTACAGCTTATCAAGCAAAGTTAGATGAAATTGAAGCAGCTCAAGGAAACCCTACTGAGGTTAGACGCCTCCAAGGTGAACTCAGACGTATGAACTGTCCAGCTTCTTGTGCAGGATCTACAGCCCAAATCCGCAAGCAAAAAGAGTTATCTCCTCAAGAAAGAAAGTTTTACCTGCAAAAAAATTTGTTAGATACTTTGCAGCTTTTTAAACTCTATCGTCGTTTTTTTCCAGACTTTGATCCAGCTGAAGCTTCGCCTTGGCTTGAAAGAGGAAAGGCTCTTCTTATCCAACAAGCGACTTATATCATGCAAAATCGTTACTCAAGGATCAGCATAGACCCTTATAGCTTCAAACGAGATCTAAACTATCATCTAGGAGATTTAACAGCTCCAACATGTAAACAATTTGAATGGCTTTTAGAACACTTTGCTCAATATGAAGCAAATTTCCAAATGCTTCGCATCGCTCCTTTTATTGATCAGGATATTACCTGGCTTAGCGAAGCGGTTGATGTTCTTGATAGTCATTTACAACATTCTGGCCGTCTAACCTATGAGTTAGACACAAAAAAAGCAGCTTTAGCAAGTCAACGCGCCCTTCTTTTGGGAACTGAACCTATCTTTATCGTGAAACGTCCAGGAGTAGGAGGAGAAATCCAATCAACTATTGTGAATCGATTTGGTAAGGATCCCCTTGAAACTCAAGACAAAGTCCATATTCCCGTTGGGAGTTAATGCATTGCTTGTTATAATGCAGCGAAAGTTTTGAAAGATGTATAGGAAATTAAGGAAATGGCACATATTGTAATGTTTAGTTTTGAGCAACAGACTTACTTAGATAAGTCACCATATCCCTTGTCTACAAGGGATTATGTAAATTCTCACTATTTCTCTAACATGTTCCAAGCACTTCAAGCAAGCAACTCCAAGTGCACACAACTTTTAGAGCGTTTAGTGGAACAAAAGCCCGCTGGTTCAGACAGTATTAAAAACACTATAACGAACCTAAATGAATCTTTGTCCTGGGCTCAAGATCGTTTGGATAGTATAAAAAGAGAAGAGCTTACACAAGTTCCAAGTTACACAGAACGCGTTTCTCTTGAGCTTGTTACAACTGGTCTCTCACCTGAACGAGAAGATAAAACAGAAACAGACCAAGACAACATTAGAGCTTTTGAGGAAGAAATGATAAAAGCAGCAAAGTTTCAAGCTGCTTTTAAAGAAATCTCAACGGTCTCTAGATGGCCTAAATATAGGGATGTACAAGTTGTAAGATCTTTTGGAGCTGATTACAATATCACTAAAAAGCCTGTTTACGCAAGAGTTGAAAGAGTTGTACTTGTCCTCTTTTTGATAGCCGCTGCTTTTTTCATGCAGCTATTTGTTCGCTCTAAAATTTTACCACTTCTACGATCTATTTAGTTAGTGGTCTTCATAAAATGATGTAATCGCTTCAAAGTAAGCTTCAGCCACATCAATCACGCGTTTGGGGCAGGGAATTCCTTCTACCCTCCCCTCTTTCTTACTAAGTTCAATAGCTTCTTCTTCATTATTTTGGATGAGGGTTTCTCCATAACAAAGGGGCCCCTCAATAAGCCGGGTCAAACATAGATTTCGACAGAACACACCATCAGCTGAAACCAAACTATTTCCAAAGCCACAAATATCTCTTTTGGCAGTTTTAAGAGGCGGCACCCGTAAATGATTTGTGAAGTAAGTCACTAGTTCTTGAGCCATTTGATACGACTGCTCAAGATCCTGTGTACAAATTAGACGTAAGAAATGATACCTGTCTTCAGATGTGGCCAGTTCACCTTTACAAAAAGCCCCAGGTATAAAGACTAAGTTGAAGTTACGCTTTGTTGCCTTCGTTTGTGTAGAGTTTGGTAGGTCTGAGTCAACCGCATTATAATGAATGAGAAGTGTTAGGTCTGGCTTGAAGTTGTTAATTGCTTCAGCGCGCGCGCGCAAGTCCAAGCGATTATAATGACGTAAAAAAATCGTCGAAAGAGGAACCCCCTTTTCCCAATATTCTGGATGGTTTTTCAGCCAGTCAAAGAAGTTTTCGGAATAAGCTCCTTGACCAATTGCTTGACGTGTCAATAAAACCGTGCACCCTTTTTCTTCGAGCTTTCTTTTGAGCTGAAGTGCTGTTAGAAAAGCTAATGACCCTTCATCGAAATAGAGATTTTCCATTTCAACATACCGCTCTTCAAGTCGTGCAAACTGTCCTCCAAAATGACCAGGATCAATGGCAATTCTCGCTTCATTTAGCGGATGAGTAAATTTGGCTGTTATTTCAGGTTTTTTATCCCCAAATACAAGACGGTATTCCTCGTTTCTGCGGGCTTTATCTTCTGGAGAAGCATATAAAACCAAAGCCTCTTCACAGACCTCAAAATAATTTTCAATTTCCTCAGAGTACTGAAGGAAGTGAGTGATTTTATCAGTAACATATGTTTTTGATAGCTGATGCTGATAAACGGAAAAATCATCATATGTTGCACTAAAAACTTGCACTGCGAAAAGAAATGTGAAGAGAAAAAACTTCATAGTTAAATACTTGGGTTGTATTCAAGATTATCCGACATGGTTTTTTATTTCCTCGAAAAAAAATTTTCTTTACGCTTCCTTTTCCTTTAACTTCATAACGGAGACATGAAAATGAAACGATTTTTATCACTCACGCTTTTGATACTGTCCTTCTTATCTGTAACCTGCTATGGGGATGTAGAAGAGGCTCAAACAGCTATGTCATCACCAGAGCAGCAGGTTGTTTATGACCTGATTGTTTGTGAAGAGCTTTTAAACCAAGCTCAAGATCATCATGAAATAGTCCTATCGTCTGCCTTGATCAATGAATTTGATCAGGCATTCCAAGACTTTAGCAATAATTACAGCCAACTTCAGGCTGATCAAAAGAATAATCTCATCGGGGTTATGCAGTATATGTTAAGTAGTGGTCTGATGGAATGCATGGGATCAAACTGCTACCCAGCCTATAAGAATCAAGGTTTTCTCGAAGTATTACTTGGCGGCCTTGTGAATAATCCCAATCAATTTTTAGGTCTTGTTGATGCTATGAATGAATATATCATTGAAAATCAGCAATCAATCTATCCTGATTCAGGTTCTGCATCGAGCGAAGACCTCACGACTTTAAACACTCTTTATGCTTGCTTGACAGAGCTTAGTTTAAGCCCGACTCTCATTCAGGATAATGCTTTTGCTGCAAAGCTTTATCAAGCCTTTAGTAACGCAGGCCAACTATTTTCAAATTACACTCAATCTTTGATGCTTTTTGAAATGGATCTCGTCGGATCAAATCTTTATTCCTATCAATCAAATGTCCTTCCCCCAACAAATATCTATCCTACTTTTGACAATGCAACAGAAATGCAAACAGCTATGACTGGTCTCCTCACAGGTCCAAATGAGCTTTTTTTCAACCACATGAATGGGCATCTGCAAATGGGTATTAACTCCTTAGGAGGAGGATATTAACCCGCATTAAAAAAGGGCCCTGGTTACTTACCAGGGCCTTCTAAGTCATTTAAACTTGCTGAGGAGATGGATCTATATCTCCACTTGATTTTCTCTCAGATCGACGTGGTGGAGGTGGAGGTGGTTCTTTCCGATGGGCTTCACTCATTTCTTTGAGCTTTTGTCGCTTCTTCTCAGTATCCCACTTACCATCCATAATTGCATGAACATCTTCTTTATCCAGGGTTTCAAACTCCATAAGCATATCTGTCATGAGTTGAACCTTATCTTTGTTATCTACAAGTATTTGACGTGCACGGCCATTCGCTTGATCAAGAAGTTTACGCACCTCTTTATCAATTTCCTTTGCCGTTTCATCAGAATAAGTTTTCGAACTGGAGCCAGGAACCATATAGGATCCTTCCTCACCATTCTCATCATAAGCTACCGGACCAAGAGCTTCATTCATACCCCATTGGCAGACCATGCTGCGAGCTAGCTTTGTTGCCTGGGAAATATCCATTTGAGCGCCGCTAGAGAAATCTCCAACGAAGATGTCCTCAGCTATGCGACCACCCATCAGAACGGCTAAGCGATCAATGAGTTCTTTACGCCAGTAGCTAAGTTTATTCTTTTCAGGAACAAAATGAGTAGCTCCAAGAGAAAAGCCGCGAGGAATGATTGTTACTTTTTCAACAGGATCTCCGTGATCAACTGAAAGTCCTACAATTGCATGTCCCGACTCATGGTAAGCTGTATGAACTTTTTCTTTCTGATCAAGCTCTAAACTCTTACGTTCTTTACCGTAACGCACCTTATCACAAGCTTCTAGAGTATCTTCCCTCGTCACAGCAGACCGTCCTTTACGAGCAGCTAAAAGAGCTGCTTCATTCAAAATATTCATTAGATCTGCACCAGAAGTTCCGGGTGTTGCACGAGCCACATCCATGAGCTCAACGGTGTCATCAAGTTTAATCTTGCGCGCATGTACCTTCAGGATCTCTAGGCGACCCTTAATATCTGGCAAGTCAAGTATCACTTGGCGATCAAAACGGCCTGGACGTAGGAGCGCTTTATCTAAAACATCGGGGCGGTTAGTTGCAGCCATTAAAATGACCCCTTCATTTGTGTCAAAACCATCCATTTCAACAAGCAGCTGGTTAAGTGTCTGCTCTCGCTCATCATGTCCACCACCAATTCCGGCACCACGATGACGGCCCACAGCATCGATCTCATCAATAAAGACAATGCAAGGAGCATTTTTCTTTGCTTGATCAAAGAGGTCACGGATTCGGCTTGCACCAACCCCAACAAACATCTCGACAAAGTCAGAACCCGATATTGAGAAGAAAGGACGATCAGCTTCTCCTGCAACAGCCTTTGCAATGAGTGTTTTTCCTGTTCCTGGAGGGCCGATAAGAAGCACCCCTTTTGGAATGCGTGCACCTAGTGCTGTAAACTTACTCGGATCTTTTAAAAAGTCGACAATCTCATGAAGTTCTTCTTTCGCTTCTTCAACACCAGCCACTTCTTTAAAGGTCACCTTGTGGAGACTTTTATTCAGCATGCGAGCGGGAGACTTTCCAAAGTTCATTGCACTTGACCCCATCCCCTTCATCTGACGTGAGAAAATGAAGTAGAGAAGAAGGATCACCAGGACAACAGGTAAAATTGTCAAAAAGATATAACTAAAATAGTTAGGAGAAGGTTCTTGGCTTTTGAATGTTTTTTCTAGAACAAGATTTCTCGGTTGATCCGGAGCTTTAAAAACTGCTCCCTTGTTGCCAGCGTAAGCTTCCCATTCATTCTTTGCATGGGAAAACCAGAGACTAAACTCTTCAGGATTTTGCCTTTCCAGTGCTTTTGTCGAAAGTTCGCGGTTATTGAAAAACCAAGTCACATCTGCAACGTTTTGACGTGCTTTACCAAGTTCTGCTTCGTTTTCATCCAATGTAGCAAGAACTTGATTGTACTGTTCTAAGTCAACGAGATAATTACGCACACTACGTAAGCCTTGAAGGCGCACATGATTTGTTTCTTGATTCAGTGTTGTTACAATTCCTTCTAAGGATAGTAATCCTGATTGATAATGTGCTAAGGCTTCTGATGGCGTTAGTTCTGAATTAGCAAGAGCGTTATTGACCTCTTGTTCACTTGTTTTTAGTTGCTGCTTCATGGTTTCGTTTCCAATTCCAAGATTTGGAGATTTGAAGCCTTGAATCAGCTGAAGAATATTTCGACCATATTGATTGACTGCTGAAACTGAAGGATTGGCCGAAACATTTTTATAAATTTCCTTGAGGTCTCTTACGCTAAGCTCTTGATATTCAGGTAGAGAGTAAATAACAACGGCATTTTCTCTTTCATGCGTATCAAATGTCGGACTGACAATTGAGTAGCCTCCCTTAGGAATTGTTAGGCCACTTAATAGTAAGAAGCGCTCCCCTGCTTGCTTCACGTTTTCTTGAAGTGCTGTTAGATTATGTGCAAGATCAGAGCGTCCTTCTTGGAGTCCGTGATTCTGATCGAGGAGTTCAAGAAAGCGGTAACGCGCTTTGGATTCATCAGAAAGTCTTTCTTTGAATTTTCCTGTAAAGGTTACAAGGTTATCATTTTGAGCTGTTTTTCGACTTTCATCTTTTTGAACGAGGTCTAAATTGACTAAGTGCTCAACTTGATGACTAAATGAAACTTTTCCACCTTTCTCACTAGAAAGATTTTGAACTGTAAGAATAATCAGTATGGCTGCCAAGAGGAATAGTAAAAATCCACCTGGAAACCGTTTCTTCTGTTCTGGTCCTTTATTAGGGTTGTCCATACGCCTTTTTATCTTTTTTTTATAAAAACCGAGATCCTTTTTGGGACGTCTAGGCCCCTTAATTCTTTCTATTACTCGCATGGAATTTCCTAAGCAACTGAAAAGTTTAGATGAGATTTTAAACACTCTTTAGACAAAGGTTTGAATCCGATAACTCTAATCTAACGAATTTTAGAAGATTTCCGAATTTATGCCACTAATTTTTTAAGTTGTTATTTTACAGTCACTTATACCAAAACCTGTCAAACACTCTTCCACAATTTCTCCTTTTGAACAAAAAATTGGAGCCTTATCATGCATAAATGGAGGAACTTGATGCTTGGCATACCATTTCTTCATCTTTTTTCTGAGAATGGGATTCAAATCTTCTAAAGAAAGTATTTGGCAGTCATCCGGAACTGACATACAGGTACCTCTCCAAAAATCTTTCCAATTCGATCGCTGTTTTTTTTTCTTCCATTGGTGTTGATCAAAACAAGGGAACTCTTTTTTTAAGAGAAAAAGGTAATGTTTATTTAATACATACGTCAGCGCTCCTGCATGGATAGTCGCTTTTGGTGCATTCACCTCAATTAAACGTAATAATGCTGCACAACTGTCTTGAGAAAGATGCCCTTCTTGCACTCGTGCCACTTCTTCTAAAAAAAAGCGCATGACCAAACGGGGGTACCTTGATGGATTTTCTAAATAAAACCCAAAGGGGCCTTGGACAAGCTCTTTTTCAATTTCCTTTTTCTTTTCCTCTAGATATTCCGTCATTTCCTGAAACAAAAAGCCTAGACGCTGAAAATTTCTCCCAATACTTTTCCCAAATTGCTCTTCTAAATCGGGAAAAATTTTTAAACGCATCCGAGGACGTAAATAATGAGTGTCTTTGTTAGTCCAGTCATCAAAAGGCTCAATTGGCTTTGCTTGAAGGTAGGCTATCAGCTCAGCTTTGCGCACAGGTAATAAAGGACGCCATAAAGTTAGATTTCCTCGATTCACTTCCGATTTGAGTCCCCCTAAAGCTCCTAGTCGAGCACCTTCACAAATGCGCTTTAAAAGTGTTTCTCCTTGATCATCAGCATGATGTGCAAGCAAGACAGCTTGAAAGCTCTCCTTATCTTGTAGCTCATGTAAAAAGGCATACCTCTTGTCACGGTAACGATCTTCCAAGTTAGGGCCTGTTAAAGGCTCAAGCTGCCGTAAATAAAAGGGAAGATTTAAGTGCTGAGCAAGACGCCTTAGAATTTTTGCCTCTTCATCGCTCTCTTCTCGCCAAGCATGATCAACATGGGCAGTATGGAGGTCGAAGTCAAGAAATTTACGACATTCAAGGAGGAGATAAAGAAGTGCGAGTGAATCTCCACCTCCTGATAGAGCTAGAAGGAGCTTTTCTCCTGGGACTAGCCGCAAGGTCAAAAAATCTCTCACACATTTTAATGGACGATGCATCATTGCCTTTTGAGCCAAAAAAAGAAAAAGGATACAATAAGGCTCTTTTTAACTCACGTCAAGTGTGCCTGATGCCGATTTTATGGCGTTATCTTCTTCGAAACTATTTACAGGTGTTCTTCCTCTGTATTAGTGGATTTATTGCAATCTTACTCCTGACTCGCCTTCAGGAGATCGCTCGTCTTGCTTCATTTGATTCTGAAATCTCAGCGATTGCTCTTTTCACCCTCTGTCAAATTCCCTATATCCTACCGATTGCTATCCCCATTTCAGGACTTATTGCATCCATCCTCCTTTTACAACGCCTTAGCCACACACATGAACTGACCTCTTTTCGCTCTGCAGGACTTAGCCTAAAAGCAATTAGTGCTCCTCTTTTAATGGCAGCTTTTATCCTATCTCTTGCAAATTTTATGATTGTCTCTGAAGTCACTCCCCGTACCCGCCTTTATTCCCAAAAGCTTCTCCATCAGGTTATGACGACAAATCCTCTTTTTCTCATGAAAAAAAGTAAATTGCTCAAACTGCAAAGCTCCTATGTAGATATGAATATGACTCAAGTTGGGAAAGAAGCACGCGATGTGGTCTTTGCGATGAAAAATGAGTCTAGTGATAGACTAACCCTTTTGACTGCTAAAAAGTTCCATGTAGAAGACGACCAGCTTATTGGAAAAAATGTCGCCATCATTTCCCATTTAGATCCAAAAGAACCTGATTCTTTTGATCATCTTATTATCGAAAACCAGCGCTCAATGGCTACATCGGCTAAAGCTCTTTCGGAAATGATGCAAAAAAACACCCTTAACTTTGGCTATGAATACCTGCCCATGAATGACCTCATTCAAACTGCATTCAGTAAAACGGCAAAACCAAAAACCATCAATCGTATGCGTTTTGAACTGAGTCGCCGTCTTTTCTTCCCTCTGATCACGTATGCATTCACTTTCATGGGAATCTCTCTTGGCCTGCAAATTGGCCGGCAACGGAAACGGATGGGGCTCATTTTAGCGATTCTACTAGCCGCTTTCACATTCATCTGCTCAATCGCTGCTAAATCGTTTCACCTTTCGCCAACAAAAGCAATCATTTGCTATACGATTCCTTTTCCTTTCCTTTTTTTCTTCTCCTTTTGGTTTCAAAAGCGTGCCAAAGAGGGGGTTGAATGATTTGTAAAGAACTTTGGGAACGTTACCTGCTTAAAGAGATTTTAAAGGTATTCGTATTATTTCTACTTTCCTTTTATTTTCTCTACGCGATGATCGATTACTCGATGCACTTACAAGAGATCATGAAGAGTCAAAAAATTGCCTATAACGATTTAGGGCTCTATTACTCCATGCTATTTAGTAAGCGCTGTGATCTCTTACTTCCCTTAGCACTTCTAATCTCTACACTTAAAGTTCTTAGCTCTCTTAATCGAAAAAACGAACTTCTCTCCTTTCAAGCAGGAGGGATTTCAATTCGACGCTTACTCAGGCCCTTTTTTCTTTTAGGGTTCCTTTGCATTGCAATTAACTATCTCAACTTTGAACTTGTCATTCCCCGCTCCCTGACTTTTATTGAGCGTTTTGAAAAACAGCATTTCCGTAGTAAAACAGCTCATAAAAAAAAGGCAGATGCTGTTCATGTTCTCCCTCTAGAAGATGGAAGCCGTCTAATCTATCAAGGCTATGACCCCGAAACAAAAGAGCTATTTGACGTCTATTGGATTCTCACTGCTGACAACTTTTGGCATATGAAAAAGCTTTCTTTATCCCAAAAAGTCCCAACAGGAATTAAAGTTGATGCTCTCTATCGCTCAGAAAAAGGATTGCTAGAAAAGGGGGAATCTTATGACAATCATCCATTCCACTCCTTAAAGCTTGACTTTGATCTTAAAAATTATATTGGAAAACCGATGGAAGGTCGTTCGATTAGCGAACTCTTAAAGTTACAAAGAAGTCATAAGTCTTTCTGGAAAGAGAAAAAAGATATGATCCGCACACACCTTTACTTTAAGCTGCTCATGCCGTGGCTCTCATTATTTGTCATCATTGGAGTGGCACCTTATGCTGTGCGCTTTTCTCGCCATCTTTCCGTCTTCTTACTGTTTTCTTTAGGCATTTTTGGATACATTGCTCTTTTCATGATTATTGGAGCATCTGTGATTCTTGGGGAGTCACATGTCATTGCTCCTTTTTGGGCTCTATTCACCATTCCACTCGTTCTCTTCCTTTTCTTTGGACGTAAATTTCTTAAACTCGGATAACCTACATGAATTGGAACTTCAAAAAACTACTTATTCCACCTGCGATTGTTCTTATCCTCTTCTTGAGTTGGTGTGTCCCCTTTTTTCGTACCTATTGGAATGCCCTCGATTCATTCACTTTTTACTCACTTAATACGTGGGTGCAAGAAAGCTCTTTTTGGCAGAATTTCTGGGCTTTCCTAGGAACCCGCACAATGGATTGGATTCATGATGGATTCATGTTTCTTTTTTTCTTTTTTAGTATCAAAAAAGCCACACAATCACTGAAGGCAAGAAAAATTGCTGAGATGATTTGTACCATTTTTGTTATGGCCTTAACCATTTGCTTAGTGAATGGTATTATGTTCCCAGAATTCATCCACGTTCCTCGAAAAAGTCCTACAATGGTCGATAAAGAGGCTTTTAGACTTTCATCTGTGATTGAATGGACCAAGGTAAAAGACCACTCTCGCAAAAGCTTCCCAGGAGATCACGCCACAACAGCGGTTCTCTTTACCTGTTTTATTTATCATTTGATGGGGTGGCGTTTAGGAATCGTTGCAACGGTTTACGCTATATTATTCTGTTTGCCACGTTTGATTGTTGGTGCACACTGGTTGACTGATATTTTACTCGGTAGCTCTCTGATTGCTATTTCGATGAGCAGCCTTGTCATGGGAACCCCCATTGGGAACTTTCTTATCCAGCTTTTTGAAAAAGGAATTTTAAAAATCAAGCAACGCTTTACTTCAGGGTCTTACCCTCCATCGAAATTAAGCTCTTGATATGCCTCTTCCATAATGGAAGCTTGCTCTTTTCTTGTTGAATAGTCTCTTTAAGAGGAAAGCGTCCATGGTGATTGCGAAAAGTTAGAAATGAAATGCCTCTGCCTTTATCTTCAGTATAGAGAGATGCATTTTCAGATTTTGATTTGAAGCAAAACCAAAGCATATGATCCTCCATATGAGGTTGATGCCTGGGAAAGGATGCGATTGCTTGGGCTGAAGGAAGAGTTGTTAAGTAATCTACTAGGTATCCAATTGTTGGGTTTTCTTGTGCAAATGTATCATTTTTAGGAGGTGTTTCTATAATGATGTTATCACCTAGTTTAAAGAGCTCTTCACAAAACTCTTTCCACGTTCCATCGCGACCTGCATGGTGAAGAACATGGAAAGCAATGATCAGATCAAAGTGTTCCCTAGAATTTAAATCTTTTAAGGAGTCAACATTCATGCGCTTTTTCAAATAGATAATGTTATCCAGATCCGTATTAGCAGCGCAAATATCTCGTAAACGATCTGTCGTGTCAACCATCACGCATGTTGAAGGGTATTCCTTGGCAATTCTAAGAGAAAAATAGCCATTATTTGCACCAATCTCAAGCACAGTGATGGGACGATCATAAAGATCTAAAATCGGTTTAATTGCTTCAAAACGATCCTGACAGCTTTGCGCACTGCCTTTGTGAATTGTTTTCCCATTCACAACAATGTCTTGGTAAAACCAATCTGAATCATAGGAAAGTTGCTCTAAAAGAGAGTTAGGGTTTGAAAAAAGAGACGCACAACAGAGTAAAGTCAAAAAGAAAAAACGGTTCATGAGATCCTTACCTTATCTTACTTAGGGCTTCATCATCTGCTATTTCATGGTATTTTTCAAGGCAGTGCAAAATGCTTTGGCTATCCTCTTGACTCAAAGAGTTGCTCCAGTTTCGACATTTTGCAATAAAAAGAAGAGAAGACATGGGGCTCACATGACAACCAATTGCTTTTGACGTAATAAAAGCTAATTCATCTATACCTGCATAAAGGCGAGGATAAGCAGTCAGAATAAAGTCTTGAAACGTTGTTTTCCCCTGAATCCAATCCATTGCTAAAACTTTTTCAAATCGACTGACTAACGCCGAAAGTTTTTCCTGACTCAGCTGAAAATCATTAAAAGGATGGTCTAAATAGAGTGGTAAATGAGCTTTAACTTTTTTCCAATTCTGAACAAGCTTTTGAACTTTCTTGACGCAACTCCTAGATAGAGGCTCTTTTGCTTGTGGCCAGTCAATCATCATGTTCATGATTGGTAATTTTAAATCAAACTTCTGCTCACTACGACAGAGATAACAATGATCTCTATTAGAAAAAACATCTTCATTATCACAGATAAAAAGAGTCTTATTTTTCGTCATTCCAATATTAGCTTGAGTTAAATCCATATGCCCTACAAGAAAAAAAAGAAGGTTTGATTGCCAAAAGTTCCACTCAGAAACTCTAAACGTCTGCTTTTTTACTTCCGACGGCATAAAAAAGAGGCCTCGTAAAAATTTAGCTTTTTGAAATGGCTGATAAATTAGCCATTTTCCGTGAGAGTAAACGGATGATGAAGGAGCAAAACATGTATCACACCCAAGAGCTAAGCTAAGCTCCCAAGCCGCTAACTCAGTTAGATGCCCTCTATGTTTATAAACTCCCCAGTTTTTTTTATATTCACTTACTAAAAATGATGCCATCCCAGACGGATTTCCAATGGCTTTATACTCTTCTAGCTCTCTTTGAGCAGAAATAGATAAAGAAACAATTGCCTGATGTAAAAGGGTTAATTGCTTATGAAGGATTTTTTTGTCTCTAAAACAAGGAATATCAAATGTAAAACGAAGCGCCTTACAGAGGCTAAAGTAAAGAGATATGCGCTCTTTCACTCCTTGAATTTTTTGAATATTTTTTAAAATAATCAAACAAGTGGTTTGCGCTTTCCCTTTTCCCAAACGTTTGACTAACTCTTCTGCATGCGTTTTAAAACGGTGCATCACTTTTTCAGGAAACAGGACTTCTATTTGATGCTTAATCTCAGAATCGCAATGAGAAATCCCTTGTTTCTGACAGTATAAGTCAATCAGCTCTGATCCATAACGTTCTGTTAACTTTTCATGAAAAGAGACACACGGCTCATGACTGACTGACTCAATTCTCCCTAAAAGAAAGATGAAAAAGATTCCGCAAAGCACTATGAAAAAAATGGGAAGAATGACTTTTTTATCAGACATAGCAGTCATCATGATCGACAGCGGATTTTTATACCTAGGCAAAAATGCTCCGAAAAATTTAAAATATTTCTTACATTATTGAGGTGTGATGAAAACTGAGTCAATTGCAGTTCACTACTTCTATCCCTTTCATCACGGAGTTGACCCCTCATTTTCCGAAGACGGCGAAACCTTTCACTGCACCCGTTATAATTCTGTTTTTGATGTTGCCATTGCTATAGCTTCTTATGCACTTGATCTATTTTTTTATTTATTAGCTTATCTTCATCCTTCTAGTGAAGAACGGACTCTACGCCACCTTTTTTTACAAGCTGCAGTAGCTGAACGCACATGGCATTACTTCACTGCTGAAGCCTACATACAAAATGTCTGCCGACCAGACTCCTATTTCATGATGGAATACTACGAACATGAATTATGTGAACGCTTAGGTGAGCTCGCAAAAAACATGCTTCGTTTACCAAAGGATCTTCCTCGCGTTTTTGCAAATGAACTCCTCTATCCTCTTCATGCCCTTGCTGCTCATCCAGAAAGCACCGATTCTCCTAGGCATATCGTTTCAGATTCTGAAATCCATGCTGAAAACTCTATCTTAGCTCGAATGATTCACCTTGGGCTTAAGCGACTACGCAAAAGCTCTTTTACTGAGTGCTCAGAACTTCTTCCAACTCACTATGTGACTCACGCAGACTTTATCAAAAAAACAACACCCGCAAAAAAAAACTCATTCATCAGTTTCGACTACTGCGACTAGAGCTTCAAAAACCTTTCACCTTTTTCTTTAACCGCCAGCACTTTTTAGAAACCTTAGAAGCTTTTTACGACTCTTGGATGACATACCGCGAATCTCACGAACTCTTAAAAGAGATGGGCCCTGTTTTCGAAGAAAAAGATCACCGTCATCACTACTTTCAAGTTGTCCATGACATCCGCTATGATCACCTGTTCTTTCATTCTGCGTTTCGCCATGACATCAACGAAACCTATTCGCTTGCTACTCGCAAATTTTATGACCGCTGTTGCTCTGTCTTTCACATTCATGATCCTTTAGGATGGTGGGTATCCCCAACTGACTTCACTCTTAGTCAAGATATAAAAGTACTTAAAAGGCATCGTAAGGCGATGGAAAAAGAAGATTCCCTTCAAGTTCTTGGAAAAGATTCTATTAACCAAGTTCTTATTGAAAAATTCTCTCAAAGTAAATCCGCAAAATTGTTAGAGTAGCGTCTTATGAAATCAAAAGATGCATACGAAGTTCTTCATAAAATTGGCAAAGAGATTCGTCTCCTTGTTTCCTTGGGATATTTCCTTGAATGGGACCAAGAAACTTTTATGCCTAAAGGAGCGATCGATTTTCGCTCTGAACAAGTCGAACTTATCTCTAGCATTACTCATCGAGAGATAACCAGTGATCGCTTTAAAAAGGCATTAGAAGCTCTTATTGACCTAAAAACAGGGAAGGCTCGTTTCAACGACCTCGATGAGCAGCAAAAAGCGAACTTACGAGAGTGGCGCCGAGATTATTTACATGAAACCAAATTGCCAAATGAGTTTGTCAAGAACTTTGCCAAAACATCCTCCAAAGCAACAAATGCATGGGCAGAAGCAAAAAAAAATGACACATTTGAAACTTTCTCTCCTCATCTAGAAACATTAATTGATCTATGCAGGAAAAAAGCCGACTTCATTGGTTATGAAGATCACCCTTACGATGCCTACCTTTCCATTTACGAGCCTGGAGTGACGACAAAAACACTGCAATCGCTGTTCAAAACATTAAAACCCTTTCTTAGAGATCTCTTAAAAAATGTTTCGGAATCACAAACAGTGGATGATGCCTTTCTTCATGGCAACTTCACTCAAGATTCCCAAAAACAATTTGACCACTACCTACTTGAAGTCATGGGAGCTAACCCTAAATATAGCCGTCTTGATTTCTCAGAACATCCTTTTTGTTTAGGGCTTCACCCCCATGATGTGCGGCTAACAACACATACGGCTTCTTCCAGCTTCATGCAATCGATCTCTGCAGTGATGCATGAAGGAGGTCATGCCCTTTATGAACTCAACCTTCCAATCGAGCAATATGGAGCACCGCTTGGAGAGTTTGCTAGTTACGGCATGCATGAAAGCCAGTCACGTTGGTGGGAAACGATCATTGGTCTAGGCAAACCTTTTTGGGAGTTTGCCTATCCTAAGCTTCAAGAAACATTTCCTAACTCTCTACAAAAAATCGACTTAGATACTTTTTACCAAGCCATCAATCGAGCTCGCCCCTCTTTTATCCGCATTTATGCCGATGAAATTTCCTATATTCTTCACATCATCCTGCGCTTTGAAATCGAGCTTGACTTTCTCGAAGGAAAACTAGAAGTTGCTGAACTGCCCCAAACTTGGAACCAAAAGATGCAAGAGTCACTCGGAATCACTCCAAAAGATGATCGGGAAGGATGTTTACAAGATATCCACTGGTCAGCCGGACTCTTTGGCTACTTTCCCACCTATGCCTTAGGGAACCTCTATGCAGCACAACTCTATGAAACGTTTACAAAAGTAATTCCAGATCATGCTAAGCGCATACGTCAAGGTAATCTCCAGTTCATAACAGATTTTTTAACAGAAAAAGTCCATCAATTCGGCAGGCAGTACCCTCCTCTTGAGCTCATTGAGAAAGGAACTAAAAAACCTCTTTCTCCTGAACCCTACATGAACTATCTAAAGGAAAAGTTCCAAAATAACCCATCTTAGTTTATTATCTCTTCAAGCTAGTTTAATTAAGGGATTAAGATGAGCAAAATTTCACCACCAAATTCAACTCATGTGGATTTGTGCCTTGCAAGTTTGCGAGATCCTGCAAGACCAGTTCAGTCAAACTTGAATTACTATCTTTCAACGATTTCTTCATACATTCCCGATAGACAGCCTATTTCTTGGCTTAAAGCCCCTCTTTCATGGCTATGTACAGCTATAAATGCCCTTTTTCGATTCACCTATGGGGTACCAGAGGCTCTCAAACTCAACGAAGCGTATAAACTCACTTCAAAAAAACTTTACACCTACCCCCCACAAGATTTGGCCGATCGCTCAACTTTAACAGCTGTCTTCAAAGAAACAAAACAAGCGCTTGATCAAGGGTTTTATACCCTTCCCGAGGATGGAATAAAAATCACTATCGACCTCGAGCCTATGAAAAAAGGAACAAAGATGTGGAAGGACGATGAAACTTTAAAAGCCGCTATTGATTTCTCTAGCCTTCCGACCTACAAAACTACAATCTGCGAAACCTTAGACACTGATACTGTTTTAGCAGGCCTTAAACTTCTAGAAGAAGGATTAAACCCTCTTCTACTCAATATGGCTAACCGATCCTCCCCCGGAGGAGGAGTGACCTCTGGATGCTTAGCACAAGAAGAAGAGCTTTGTCGTAAAACAGCTCTCTACGCTTCCATCAATCCAGATGATAACCCTTATCTTGTTGCCCAAATTAGCCAGAATTACTACGTCCCAGAGCATGGCTGCCACTATTCACCATATGTTCCCGTGATCCGTGAGCGAAAAGAGGACCATTTTGCGTGGCTCAGAGAAAATCCAAAACTCTGTTTTGTCTCTTCAGCTGCTTATAACCTGAACCCTCGTCATCAAGATCCTGCAGTTCCTAAAGGAAAACCTTTCGAAGAAGGCATGCGGAAAAAACTTCGTTCGCAAATCTTCTGTGCTCTTGTTCATGGACATGATTCTCTAGTATTAGGTGCTTTTGGCTGTGGTGCTTTTTGCCAAGACCCCGAGCAAGTCTCTCAGTGGTATCTCGAAGAACTCGCTCCTTACAAACACTATTTTAAAAAAATCTGTTTTGGAGTCTTAGTAGCTCGCGACTCAGACAAGCCTAACCTCGCTGCTTTCCTCAAACGCTTTTCATAAAAAAACCCCTGGATAAATCCAGGGGTCATGTAAAAAGAAAAGAGAGGTGATTGGTTGATTATCGCTTAGAAAACTGAAAGCGTTTTCTAGCACCAGCAAGACCGTATTTCTTACGCTCACGCTTACGTGGATCACGTGTTAAGTAGCCTTCTGCTTTCAGTGTTTGTCTGTACTCTTCATCTTGAGCAACTAAAGCACGTGCGATTCCAAGTCGTGCAGCAACGGCTTGGCCGTTAATGCCTCCACCCTTAGCACGGATAATAATATCATGGCTTTCTGTCAGACCAAGCTTTTCAAGAGGTGCAAGTACAGTTTTCTGATGAAGTGCTGTAGGAAAGTACTCTTCGAATTTGCGTCCATTGACATCGATTTTTCCTTTGCCTTTGCGCAATCGAATTGCTGCAATGGCTCTTTTTCTTCTTCCTACTGCGAGTGATTCTTTTACCATTTAACTACCTTGTTTATGCGTCGATTTTAATGGGCTTCTGTGCTTGCATTGGATGCTGATCTTCAGCAAAAATACGCAGTCGCTTCATTTGTGCCCGAGCAAGCTTTGTCTTAGGCATCATGCCTTTAACAGCAAGACGCAAAATTTCAGTTGGTTTCTTCTCCATCATTGTACGGTAAGTCGTTTTACGTCCGCCGCCAATATGTCCGGTATATCTATGATAAGTCTTTTGGGCTTCTTTGTTGCCAGTGACTTTCACTTTTGATGCATTAACCACAACAACTCCATCTCCTGAATCAATGTGAGGAGTAAATGTCGTTCTATGTTTGCCACGCAAAACCTTTGCGATTTCAGCAGCGAATCGTCCAAGTGTTTTTCCGTTTGCATCTAAGAGGATCCATCCTCTCATCGGCTCAGCTTCTTCCTTGGTTAAAAGCATCGTTTCATTTTTATGTCGTCTTGCCATGTATTGTTTTCCTGCAAGTCAAGTTCGTTGATTTTTGTGAAAATATACTCTTTTTTTACTTTTTTGCCAAGGATGTTTCTCATGTGATCATTCATTCCACATTAGCCTATTTATTAAACAAATAGAAATAAAAACCACTTAAAAAAATAAAATATAAATAAATATTAAATAAACAAAAGATAATTAAATATATTTTTATATATTCTTTCCGATATAAACTCTTCTTGCACGAAAGCAACTCAATCCCTAAACTTCCTTAAAAAACTCGAGTGAAAACGATGAATAAGAACGTGAAGAAGTTTTATATCCGCACTTATGGGTGCCAAATGAACGAGCTAGACACTGAGCTAATGATTGGCCAACTAGAGCAGCGAGGTCTTGAGAGAGTCCATGATGAAGATGACGCTGACCTCCTACTTTTCAACACCTGTTCCATCAGAGACCTTGCTGAGCGGAAGGTAATGGGGAAAATCGGTCAATTGAGCCGATCCAAAAAGAAGAAAATCATTGGCATTACAGGATGTATGGCAATGGCAAAAAAAGAGTCTCTCTTTCGAAAGCTCCCAAATGTCGATTTTGTGATTGGTACTAATAACATTACAGATCTTGGCACTGTCGTTGACGAAGTCCTTGAAACAGGGGAAAAACGGATTAAAACAGATGATAAGTTTGAAGAAAACCTGGATTATTTTGTCGCTAAACGCGATGACAGCGTAAAAGCTCACGTCTCAATTATCCGCGGTTGCGATAAGTTCTGTACCTACTGCGTTGTCCCTTACACAAGAGGACAAGAGGTTTCACGTCCTCCAAAAGACATTGAAAAAGAGTGCCGCCTTCTTGCGGATCAAGGATATAAAGAGGTTACCCTACTTGGGCAAAATGTCAACAGCTATGGTAAGGATCAACCTGAATGGCAAGAGCTCTTTCACGACCTTCTCTACCGTCTAGATAAGATCGATGGGATTGAGCGCATTCGTTTCATGACAAGCCATCCAATTGACATTACTGTAGAACTGATGGAAGCAATTCGCGACCTTCCTTCTCTTTGTGAGTTTGTTCACTTTCCTATTCAAGCGGGTTCAAGCCGCATTTTACGCAAAATGCACCGCATCTACACAAAAGAGCAGTACCTCGAAAAAGTGGCTCTTCTGCGCAAAATCGTTCCAAATGTCTCCTTAGGAACTGATATCATTGTCGGTTTTCCAACCGAAACAGAAGAAGAGTTCCAAGAAACCTATGATGTTTTCAAAGAGATTCGCTACTCTGTCGCCTTCCTGTATACTTTCAGTCCAAGAAAAGGAACGCCTGCGATGCGCTGGCGTGATGATATTCCTGAAGAGGTCAAAGAAGAGCGCTTGCAACGCCTTATGAACCTCTACCATGAAATTTGCACAGAAGAACGCCATGAAATGCTTGGTAAAGAAGTTGAAGTCTTAGTTGACCGTTGGAACCGTGATGGACAGTTAAGAGGACGTACGCGATGCTGGAAAAAAGTCATTTTCCCTGGAGAGGAATCCTGTATTGGCACACTCCAGCGGGTTAAAATACACAGCTTCAATCACCAAACTTTAATTGGTGAGCGCATGCCTACATCATTAAATCCCGCTCAGGTTTCGGCTTAACAACAGCTGCCATGATCAGTCCTGCTAAGAACCAAGTGATAATTAAATCGGCAATCATGACAAGCACAAAAAGGCTCCCAGCCCCAAACCAATTCCAGTCGGGAATCATACCCAAAACTCCAACGATCAGTCCTATTACCGTGACAAATAGGAGCCTCCCTCCATAACTTGATTCCGTTGCCTTTAGTAAGAGAAAACTAATAAGTGCTGCTCCTATAAACTGGGTCAGAAATGAAATGATGTAATACTTCGGGCTGGTAATATCCATTCCTTTTCGTTTGATCTGAGCGTAGACAAAAGGCCCCTCTTTAAGAGCTTTTTTTTCTTCATCGAGAGTTTCCTTGAAATCTTTGGAAGCAAGAGCTGCTTTCTCATCTCCCATATGAGGGATAATGTAAACGCCATCTTTCTTTACATTTTCCTTAATCACCCAAGCAACGAAGTCTTCATTCTTAAAAGACTGAAACGTCCAATCATGCCAAGGCAAAATTGCCCAAGAAACAAAGCTCCAAACAAAGGCAATGATACCACCTATAATTCCCCCAAAAATCACGCGTCCCATTACGGTAACCTCATTGTCATGTAAAATTTTTTAACCTAGGCTATATAAGAAATGCTTTAGCGTCAATCATGAAGCCCTGATATCTGAATCAAAGAAGAGCCTTAAACGCTTTTTCGTCGAGAACCTCGATTCCAAGCTCAAGAGCTTTTTCATACTTTGAGCCAGGATCTTCGCCGACAAGGACAAAGTCTGTCTTTTTACTGACAGAACCAGAGACTTTTCCTCCACGCTCCTTAATGAGACTGGAAGCCTCTGAGCGCGTCAGTTCCTCAAGGGAACCTGTGAGAACAAATGTTTTGCCAGCAAAGTCATGACCAGCAATCTTCTTATTAACTGCTGTCGGCTGAACACCAAGCTCAATCAATTCATCAACTTCTTTGAGATGTTTTTCATCAGAGAAAAAGTGGACAATTGACTCAGCGACTTTATCACCCACTCCATCAATGTCGCAAAGCTCTTCTTCTGACATTTCTTCTAACCGTTTGATTGAACCCGCTGTATCAGCTAAAAGCTGCGCTGTTCCCTCTCCGACATAAGGAATACCAATGGCAAAGATAAACCGTGCTAGGGTGACTTTTTTTGATTGATCAATACTTCTTAACAAATTATGAATGGACTTTTCTTTAAATCCTTCGATTTGGGCAAGCTCATCTTCTCTGAGACGATAAATATCAGAAATCCGTGAGACAAATCCAAAATCGACAAGTTTTTTAACAATTTCAGGACCAAGATGATCGATATCCATAGCATTTTTACTTGCAAAGAAGCTGATGCGCCGTAGATTTTGACCTCCACAATCGACGCGGTTTGGACAACGCACAGCGACTTCTCCCTCTTTGCGAACCACTTCGGACCCGCAAATGGGACAGTGGGAAGGCATTTGCCAAGTTTGTGAATCTTTGGGCCGTTTACTTTGGATGACTTCGACCACTTTGGGAATGACATCTCCTCCTTTTTCAATCATGACAGAGTCACCGACTCGCACATCTTTACGCGCCACTTCTTCTTCATTATGAAGTGTCGCACGGGAGATGGTGCTTCCTGCTAGAGACACGGGTTTGAGTTCAGCAACAGGAGTTAAAACACCTGTGCGCCCCACTTGAACCGTGATGGCTTCAATGACTGTCTCAGCTTGCTCGGGAGCAAATTTATAGGCTGCTGCCCAACGTGGACTTTTTCCAGTCGCTCCCATTCTATCATGATCACGAAGAGAGTTTACCTTAATGACAATCCCATCAATTTCAAAAGGAAGTGACGAGCGCTCTTTTTCAATACGATCGGCAAAAGCAAAGATTTCATCAAGTGATTGACAGACGGCAAAGTGTTTTTCACTTCCTGTAGGAAGACCGACTCTTTTAAGGAAATGATGATTTTCTGCTTGTGTTTTGAGAATTTTTTCCCGCGCGATCACATTGTAAAAAACAATAGCAAGTTTGCGTTTAGCGACTTCTTTTACATCGAGTAATTTAAGTGATCCGGCTGCTGCATTACGGGGATTTGCCCAAGAAATATCTCCAGCTTCTTCACGTTCCCGATTCATTTCAGCAAAGTCTTTGGTTGGAATAAAGACCTCTCCTCTCACTTCAATGACAGCGGGAATATTCGATCCTTGAAGCTGATGAGGAATTGAGCGGATTGTTTTCACATTGGTCGTAATATCATCTCCTTTACGCCCATTCCCACGCGAAACAGCCCGAACCAACTTCCCATCTTCATAACGAACAGATATCGCAACACCATCCATTTTGAGTTCTACACAGAATTCAACCTCTTCCCTTTCTAAAAGCTTATAAACACGTTTGACAAAATCAGAGACTTCTTCTCGAGAATAAGTATTCGCAAGAGAGAGCATGGGAACTTCATGTTGAATCTGTTTGAAACCCTTCGTTGGCTTTTCTGGAACTTGACGTGTTGGAGTATCAGTCGGGACCCATTCAGGATATTCAGCTTCGATTTTTTCCGCTTCTTTAACGAGAAGGTCATATTCATAGTCGGAAATTTCCGGCATACTTTGATCAAAGTAAAGTTGGTTATGCTTTTTGATTTCGCTTAATAGCTTCAAGTATTCTTCTTTTGACATAAGATGCATGTTGAAAATGGTGCTAGATTGAGGCGCATGCCTTTGATATTTGGATTCATTATGCCATACCCTCCATATTCTTGCGAATCGGTATTAAAAATTTCAATGGCTGAAAAGTCTCTGCACGGAACTTTGACATTTTCAAGTCGCTTTGAAGATAGATTGTGGACACAAAGTAATGTTTCCTTTTTTCCATGACGAAAATAGCTATATGTTTCACTTGTATCTACCCACTCAAAACCTTTTTCAGAAAAGTCTAATTCCCAAAAAGCAGGATGCTCTTGGTAGAGATTGTTGAGCTTCTGCACGCAAAGCTTCAATTTTTGATGAAAGGGAAGATTTGCTAAATGCCAAGGAAGCTCTTCTTTACAATTCCACTCATTCCATAGCCCCAATTCACCACCCATAAACAGGAGTTTTTTTCCAGGATGGCAAATCTGATAGCTCAAAAGCAGGCGCAAATTAGCAAACTTCTCCCATTCGTCTCCGGGCATTTTAGAAAGTAAGCTTTTTTTCTCATGAACAACTTCATCATGTGAAAGAGGAAGCAAATACTGTTCATCGTAGTAGTAGGTCAATTCATGAGTTAGTAACTGTTTTTTATGAGAGCGAAAAGCAAAATCTGTTTCAAAAAAACGGAGTGTATCATTCATCCATCCCAGATCCCATTTGAGTTGGAATCCTAGCCCTCCTTCTGAAATAGGTGCTGTCACTCCCGGAAACGCGTGTGATTCTTCTGCGATCATGAGAACACCAGGAAATTTTTTATGAATGACTTGGTTTAATCTCTGTAAAAAGGAAATCGCTTCAAGGTTTTCATTTCCTCCTTTTTCATTGGGAACCCACTCTCCTTTTTTCCGTCCATAATCGAGGTAAACCATTGAGGAAACGGCATCGACACGGAGTCCATCAATATGCATTTTTTCAAGATAATAAAGGGCGCTTCCTAAAAGAAAATTCGCAACTTCAAAACGGCCATAGTTAAAAATATGGGTATTCCAATGGGGGTGATACCCCTGCCTAGGATCGAGATGCTCATAAAGATAGGTCCCATCAAATTGAGCAATCGAGTGAGTATCTGTTGGAAAATGACCGGGAACCCAATCAAATAAGACTCCAATCTCATTTTGATGAAGGTGATCAACGAGATATTGAAAATCTTCAACCGTCCCATAACGGCGAGAAATTGCATAGAACCCTGTGACCTGATACCCCCAAGACTCATCAAGTGGGTGGCCCATGACCGGCATGAATTCGACATGTGTGTAGCCCATTTCTTGGCAGTAGGAGGTCAGATGAGGTGCCAAAGTTCGATAATTCATAAAATCTGACCCTAGTCTCTTCCACGATCCCAGATGAATTTCATAAATGTTAAGAGGACGTGTTAAAGGACCCAAACTGCGACGTTTTTTCATCCACTCCTGATCTTTCCATTCATGCTGATCAACACGAGTAACTACAGAAGCTGTGTCAGGACGCATTTCGCCTTGGAATGCATAAGGATCAGCTTTATACCGTCCGTGCCCTTCAGCATCGGTGATGTAGAATTTGTACTTTTCTCCTTCTTGCAATCCTGGAATAAAAAGCTCCCAGACCCCTGATGAACCCATTAAACGCATGGGGTGCAACGTGGTATTCCAATGGTTGAAATCTCCAACAAGGGAAACTGCCCGAGCACAGGGAGCCCAGACAGCAAACTTCACCCCACTCACCCCTTGGTGAACAGAGAGTCTCCCCCCCATGACCTCGTAGATTTTTTCATGCTTTCCTTCAGAAAAAAGAGCTTCGTCTTCTTCTGAGAATGTGGGAAGAAAAGCATAAGGATCGTGTGCTTCAAGTCCAGACTCGTGGGTAATGCGGTAGTCCGAGGTTGTTATTTGTGGATCAACACAAACTTCAAAAAGACCGGTTGCAGTGACTTGTTTCGCTTCTTGGATCTTTCCCTGGATCTCCAAAACCGCTTGAGATGCTCCTGGGCGCCAAAGGCGAATGACCTTTCCTTTTTTGGCCTCATGTAAACCGAGTAAATGATGGGGATCTGTCTGCAGTTTTTCTGTCATACGTTTTTTCTACAGAAAAATGTTGAAGAAATCTAGAATATACTGAAGAGAATTCAAAAATTTGGAGTTAGATAAAATCAGCGGCGTGAACTTTGAGCAGCGATGCAAGTGGCTTAAAAGATACGAATGCTTGATGCAGTCAAAAACCAACTTTTGAGTTTGTTCCAGTATGAAGTAGGAAAAGCACATATCCCATATTAGAATGAAGCGTTTTCTTAAAGTGGTTCTTATTTGTCTTTGTCTTTTTTCTGTAGGAGCTAAAAGTCCTCCGAAAAAAAAAATCTGCTTCATTGTCAACCCCATTTCAGGTGTTGGGAAAAACAAGAAAATCAAACCTACTATCAAAAAACACCTCGATCGAAAACGGTTCGACTATAAGATCTTTTATACTGAAAGACCAAAGCATGCAATAGAGCTTGCAGAAAAAGCTATCGAGAAAAAATTTGAAATCGTGGTTGCTGTTGGAGGAGATGGAACAATCAATGAAGTGGCCCAAGGATTGATTGGCTCCCCTGCAGCCCTTGGGATCATCCCAATGGGGTCAGGAAATGGACTGGCACGACACTTTAAAATCCCAAGCGACCCGAAGCAAGCCCTTGAAGTCATCAATGAAGAACATGATCAGTGGATCGATACAGTTAAAATTAACCAAGAGTCTTACATCGGCGTTGCTGGCATTGGTTTTGATGCAGAAGTGAGCCATGCTTTTTCTGAGCTCGGCAAACGGGGTTTTTCTTCCTATATCAAAGTTGTCTTCAGTGAACTTCCCAATTACCAACCCAAAGAGTATGAGCTGATCATTGATGGAAAGCCTCTTGTGGAAAAAGCTTTTTTGATCTGCTTTGCTAACAGCAAACAATATGGAAATAACGCCTTTATCGCCCCTCATGCTGAAATTGATGATGGCTTTCTCGATGTGATTATTTTGAAAGAGTTTCCAAAGCATGCGACTCCCAAACTCATTCATGACCTTTTTAACCGCCAAATTGAAGACTCAAAATACACGATTGCATTACGATGCCAAGAAGCCATCATTAAAAAGCCCCTACATTACCTTCATATCGACGGCGAACCGATGCAGTTTGATGAAGATGTCTATATTCGGGTGCTTCCATCCTCACTAAAAATCATCACACCAAAGGAAGTTGAGAAATGGTCCGCTTTCCCCTTCTAGAAGCTTTGCGAGACTCTATGGCAACTTTTTTTGCCTACTTCCCATTGGGAATTGTGTTTGGGATTCTCTTTACAACCCAAATGAACCTCCCCTGGATTTTAGCTCCTTTTATGAGCTTAATTACTTTTGCAGGTGCAATTCAATTTGTCGCGCTTGGCATCTTGGCATTGCTAATCAAAAATATTTTCAGTAAAATTTCTTCTTTAAAACTGCAAAAAGGAGAAAAGATATGCATTGCCCAAAATGTCACTGTAAAGAGAATACTAAAAGTGGTTTTACAAGAG
>Ga0180433_10002737_pt1 | contig 26762 bp, 20 predicted proteins | sample SS_ome_8_FD_132980 | JGI IMG/M metagenome (GOLD analysis project Ga0180433, IMG submission 132980) | Hypersaline lake sediment archaeal communities from the Salton Sea, California, USA - SS_1_D_1 metaG | ecosystem: Environmental > Aquatic > Non-marine Saline and Alkaline > Hypersaline >... | reverse complement strand
TGAGCCGACCCATCGCGGAAGACGACCACCGGGGGAAATTCGACGCCACGACCGATGGCCTCGGCGTACTCAGCCACCGCGCCCTCATCGAGGCCCGCGCGGGCCTGCGTGCCGGCGTCGACTTGAACGCTGTCGAGGGCGAGAGAAATGCACTTGACGTGCCGGTGCTTCGATGCTACACTTTCCATGATCTGACTCCTTTTCTGCGCCGCCGGGCCCATCCCGGCGGCGTTCTTACATGTCCGCCGACTGGCGGCGCAGCCACGCCTCCAGGTCCGCGAGCGCACAAAGTGGGGCTTGCCCCACTTTGGCCGAAATCGCGCTTTCTGAGCCAGAATCGCCGATTCGCCGGGGTTGGGTTTCAGGCATCATCGTCGTCCTCCATTTCACCGCGAGAATGTTAAAATAGGTAAGACCCCGGACAATTTGGCCTCCTAAACCATCCGTCGATAGCGACCACGCCGTTGCCTTAGGCTGAGCGGTGAATTACCCATCTTAACATCCAGGCTCCAGCCGGGCTCCAGCCGGTAGCAGTTGGCTCCACCGCGCTTGTGGGTGATTTCAACGTCGCCGGTCCGCTCGAGAACCTGCAGCGCTCGGCGGATGGACCGCTCGCCGACGCCCAGGTCCCTCGCCTGCCGCTCCTGGGAAGGGAAGACGCGCCCCGAGGGGCCGTCGTATCGGCGGAGGTTCGCGAGAACCGCCTTCGCGGGCCACGTCAGGTCGTCGCGCGCCGCCAGGGTCGCGGGAATGGTCAGCGCTCCGAGTACGGCCGAGCCGCCAGGTCGCCGGGGTCGGCTGCGGGCGCTGGCCACGGTCCGCGCCGCCTCCGGCCAGGGCAGGGGCGGCCGGCAGCGCTGGCAGGCCAAAGCCAGGAGCCGCGCGGATCCGCCACGCGGCACGCCGCCGGCCGCGAGTTCGCAAGCGGCTCGGAAAAGGCTGCGATTGCGAGTCCCTTCATCCGCACCATCCCGCAGGAAAACCCGCGACGCCCCGCTGACGCTCGCCGGCAGGTCCGGCATGGCCGGGGTCGGATCGTCGGCAGGGTCGTCCGCACCGGCGGCATGCCGGGGCGACGCCGCCAGCGCCTCGCGGAGCCACGCGGGGCACGGGGTTTCCATCGCTTCCGCCAGGGAACCCCTGAGCACACGATACGGCCGGCCGGCCACGACGGACGGCGACGCAAGCACGTATCCACCTTCGCCGCGCACGTCCACGCGGGCCGCCAGCCGCCCGGCCGAGCACCGGACGCCCGGCACGTGCCGGCAGTAGAAGTGCCGCCCGCCGCTCGGCGTCGCGACCACGAGGCCGTCAGGCAGGGGCCGCCCGTCGCCCGGCCAGTCGGGCAGGCAGCCGTCGCCGTCGGCGTCCAGGTCGATGACGAGCACGCCGCCGGACGTGCCGGTCAGAACGGCCACGTTCGCGCCGGGCCAGCGCCGCCACCAGTCTTCGATTTCGTCTGCTCCAGGGGCGCGGTCCTGAAACGGCCGCCACCGGAAGCCCGCCGGCGGCCGCTTGACGTTCGGCGCAATCGGAATCGCGCGAAGCCCCAGGTCCAGGGCCTCCAGGGCGGCGGAGGCGGAGGCGGCAAGGGCTTGACGCGTCGAGAAAGTTGCGATAGAATCAGGCATCTTGCCTCGCGGCGTCCATGCCCGCCGCAAGCATTCGGGGTCGCCCTGGCCCGGGCGGCCCCACTTTCATCGTCAGGGCGAAGCGGCGGCGGCGGCCGCGCCCGTATCGGCCGGCTGCGCCGCCAGCCACGCCTCCAGGTCCGCGACGCGCACCATCCGCCGGCCGCCCAGTTTGATTGTCCGGAGGCCGTCGCGCTCGGCCAGGTTGTAGAGTCCTCGCCGCGAGACTCCGACGGCCTCCGCGGCTTCGTCCATGCTGAGGGCGAGGCGCGGCACCGGCTGAGCCGTCTGCTGCGCGGTCTGGGCGGTGCTACTCATGCTTATGCCTCCAGTTATGCATGTCCGGAGCGTTTGCCGTCGACGGTTCGCAGGTCACGGGGTCGGGGCTTTGCCCGTCGCCTCAGTTCGCGCCGGAAGATCCGGGCCTCGGCCGATTCCGCGCCGAGAATCTTCTCCGCTTTCCGTAACGCTTCCCGGAGGTCCCGCGTTTTCATATCAAACAGTTGCATGCCGCCAGACTAACGGCATAGGTGGATCGCGGGTGTAAAAGGACGCTCGGCGGACGCCGGGCGCGACCTGAAACGCGGCTAGCGGGCTAGAATGGCAGGAAAATCAGGGGGTTTTTTTCTCGCCGGACGCTCGGCGGACGCTTCGCCGGACGCCTTTGCCCTCATGTCCTCAATGATATGATGCACAAGGCGGGGCTTGTAGAGAAAGCGAGGCTCTCGCGGTTTCTGCTCTTGGACTTCCGTGAAGCACTCAAAGTCCTTCCCGCGCTGACGTTCCAAGCGCTTGCGGAGGCTCTCCTGGTTTACGCCGTACATTTTCGCCAGAGTCGAAACCGCTACGGGCGTATCCGGGTCCAGCGCGGGGGTCGGGGCGTCGCCGGCCGCTTCGCCCCCGGCGGACGCGGCCCGGTCGCCGGCGTCCGCCTCGATGCCGCGCACCCGGCGTTCCTCGTCCACGGCCGCCAGCACGTCGCGCAGGGCCGGCGGGTCGGGCGGGACTTCCCAAGAGAGGACGTACTGCGGGTGACCGCTGCCGACGGCGGGACGCCACTTCGGGCCGACGGTGCGGACCGCCGCGTCCGGGGCCAGCCACGCCCGCGGCACCGGGAACCCGGCGGCCACGAGGGCCGCCCGGGCCGCCTCGACCCGCCCGCCGCGCCGTTCCAGTTGCAGCGCGGTTTCCGTCAGGTCGGCTTCGGCCTCAGGGGTTGCTTTGCGGAAGATTTCGCCGTCCCCCGCGAACGTTGCCCACGAAACAAGATCGGCGAGCGCGTCGCGGAGTTCGTGGAGGGCGTCAGGGATTGCATCCGGCGGTGACTTGAACATATGTTCCGGCTCCCGTTTCCGATCCCGATTCCGGAAAAGTCGCGGGGGCAGGCGGTCGGGATTGCCGCCGTTCGGTCCGCGGGGCCTAGCCCCCGCACGTGTAACCCTACCGTGCGGCCGAGCGGCGCTCAAGGGCCGTTCGGTCCGAGCTGGTAAGTGCCCCAGACATCGTCCCCCCTTGCGAGGGTCGTGGCGGCGGTGGAGGTGTCGTGGCGTTTGGTGGGGCAGGTGATGCGGGACCAGCGGCGCGACTGCGCATGAGCCTCCTCAGCAGGCGGGGGCCGGCCGGTCATCCAAGAATCGATCCGAATCACAAGGGCACCGCCGGCGCCAGCCATCGCTGACGGCCCGGTCCGCCCCAAGGTCGTTGACCGAGGAGTGGGAGAAGGTTAGAATCCGGCAGACGTGACAATCTGAGCTTGGTCCGACCAAGCGCTCGTTTCGGTAGAGAACTGGGACATTCGCGTACCGATGAGGCGATCGCTTGGCGGGCTCCCGTATTGGGAGTCCGCCGGTGAACCTTCGTCGGTAGGCTGTCGCAGGCCTCCTACCGGGGTAGTAGCCGGCGGCTCCCTTTTTGCTGCGCCCGCGCCGCCAGGCCACTCTGACGCGTCCCCGCGGGCCTCGAAGGAGAATCGCGATGACCGAGGAAGCGCATGCCCAGCTTCGGCCGGTGGTCAAGGCGCTCGCCGAGAAGATCCGCAAGTGGCAGGACCGGCGGATCGGCGAGCAGAACACGAAGGCGGCCCTGATCGAACCCGTCCTGGAGGGGCTCGGCTGGGACATCCGCGACTGGGACGAGGTGCATCGGGAGTTCCGGAGCAAGGCCCGGGACAAGCCGGTGGACTACGCGCTGAAGTGCCTTGGCACGCCCCGGCTTTTCATCGAGGCGAAGGCCCTGGGGCAGGACCTCGGGGACCGGAAATGGATCGCCCAGGTCCTGGGGTATGCGACCGTGGCGGGGGTCGAATGGTGCGTCCTGACCGACGGGGACGAGTACCGCTTCTACAACGCCGCCGCCCCGGTGGACGCCGAGGAGAAACTGTTTCGCCGGATGCGGATCTCCGAGAGCAAGGAGGACGAGGCGGTCGGGACGCTGGCCCTGCTCTCCCGCAGCAACCTGGACGGCAACCTGCTCGAGGGGCTGTGGGCCGCCCACTTCGTGGACCGTCGCGTGAAGGCGGTCCTGCGGGACATGCTGAACCCGCCGGACAAGAGCCTGGTCCGCCTGATTCACAGGAAGGCGCCACAACTGAAGCCGAAGGAGATCGCCGCCTCCATCGCCCGCCTGGACATTCGCATCGGTTCGCCCGCCAGGTGGACGGGTGCCGCCTCGTCAAAGCCCGTGACGCCGGGCCGCGGCGGCGGGAAGCAGGGAAGCCGGAAGCGACGGCCCGGCCGGCGGGTCACGCTGGCCGACGTGATCGCGGCCGGCATCCTGCACCCGCCCGTCAAACTGGTCCGCAAGTACAAGGGCCAGATGCTGGAGGCGAGGCTCCTGCCCGACGGCGGGGTGGAGTTCCAAGGGACCCGCTACGAGACGGGTTCAGGCGCGGCCGTGGCCGCCTGCAGCAGCGTGACCGGCAAGAAGATGAGCGCCAGCGGCTGGGCCTTCTGGCAGACCCGCGATGCCGAGGATGGCTTGCACGAGTTGCGGGAGGCCAGGGAAAAATACCTCCAACAGAAGAGCCAGGAATGAGGGCCCCCTTGCCGGTACATGGAATCAGGGCAGATTTCTACAGTGAGACGTGGTTCTGCTCGGCGACGTGTTTGCAGAGGGCCTGGGTGCCCTTGCGGTTCAGGTGCACCTCGGCCGAGCGGTGGTAGAGGTCCCGGGCGAGGCGCAGAGCCGGCAGGTCCAGCCGCATCCGCCCCGCTTCCTTCAGGGCCACGTCCATGTCCTTGACGAAGTGCTCAATGATAAAGCCCGGCTCGAAGTCCCCTTCGAGCACGCGCGGGCCGAGTGCGCTCAGCGCCGCCGACCCGGCCGCCCCCGTGCTGACCACGCCGAGGACGGTCTCCATGTTGAGCCCGGCCGCCCGGCCGTAGGTGAACGCCTCGGCCAGACCCATCATCGTGCCGGCGATGAGGATCTGGTTGACCATCTTGCAGTGCTGGCCGGCCCCGGCCGGGCCGACGTGCCGGACCGTCTCGCCCATCGTCTCCAGCAGCGGGCGGAGGCGCTGGAGGTCCGCCTCGTCGCCGCCGACCATGATGGCCAGGGTGCCTTCCCCGGCACCCGTGTCGCCGCCGGAAACGGGGGCGTCGAGGGCGCCGACGCCCCTGGCCCGGGCCGCCTCGTATATCCGCTGGGCGAGGGCGGGTTCGCTGGTGGTCATGTCGCAGAGGACGGCGCCTTCCTTCGCCGCGGCCAGCACGCCGTCCTCGCCGAGAATGACCTGCTCCACGTCCCCCGGGAACCCCACGATGCTGAAGACGGCGTCGGCCCCGTCGGCGGCCTCGGCCGGGGTGTCGCACCAGGCCGCGCCCTTGTCGACGAGGGGCTGGGCCTTCTCCCGCGTGCGGTTGTGGACGCGGAGCGTGTAGCCGGCCTCCAGCAGGTGCCCGGCCATCGGGGCGCCCATGATGCCCGTGCCGATGAACCCGACGGTCTGAATGGCGTACATGATCTGGTTCCGTCAGTCGAGCTTCGCCGTTGAGGCCGCGGCGGCGAGAGCCTGACCCCCCGCTTGTGCATGGACGCATTCTACCGTGCCGCGCGTATCGCGTCGAGGCCCCGCCGGCCGGAATAGCCTTGCAGCCATTGGCCTAGCGAGATGGGGCCCGTATGGGGTTGGCGGCCTGCCACCGGCCAAGAGGAGCCGTCTCCATTTTCCGGGAGCCTGGGACTTCCCGGACGTTTCCGCCAAGAAAGTGCCTATATTCTGGTGCGCCTTATAGGGGGGCCTCGACCGACCGGGCGCGGAGAGGGGCGAAGGACGTCGTCATCACGTTGCCCGCCATCACGCCTCGTCGTCCCAGTCCTCTTCATCATCCAAGTCTGGATACTGAGGTGGACTGGCGCCGATGCGCTTGGTCACGCGCGGGTACGTGCCCTCGGGCGCCTCGTCCTGGATGGCCACGACGTTGATCTGGTGCCACCAGTCGTCGCCGAAGTCGAACCAGTAGCCGAAGGCGTCGTCCACCTCCAGGCCGAGGGAGCCGATGGAGGTGTGCGATACGTCGCCGGCAGGCTTGGGCGCGTCGGGAATGGGATTCTCAAACATCCCGGAGAGCACGTACTTCCGGGACTTTGGGTCCATGGGGCCCTTGCCGCCGACCTGGAACTCGTACAGGTGCTCGTCTTCGCGGTCGAAGGCGTCGAAGATGGTGTAGTGGAGTTCCTCGAGCGTCTGGTCGCCGCGGATTTCGATGGTCCGCGAGACCACCGGGTTCTCGTCGACGAATTCCTCGGTCACCGGCCCGCCGATGAGCGCAACCTCCAGGGTGAAGAGGCGGTCGTCTTTCAGCACCCACCGTCTCGCTGACCGCTTGCGTTTGGCCATAGCTCGCTCGGTGCGGATGACGAATTTATGCGAGCGCATCTTCGTGGAGCAGCGGCGTCGGGCGAAGGTACTGCCGCGGTTCCGGGGCGAAAAGGAGTGCTTCAAATTGGTGTTCGTCACGCTGTGGCGAGCGAGCGGTGGCGAATGTGAAGTTCACGCGACTCGAACAAGAGGAACTGGAGCGATACATCCGAGCCCGATGCGCCGACGGCTACGACGTGCGTGACGTCGAGCCGGCAGCCTGACCCGGCCCGACCTGTTTACAGCAGATTTGTGAGTTGTCCTCTTGACATTCAGCCCATCGGCAAGGATGATGGCATTTCAACTCAAAGTGTGGAGCATCCTGCGGGGGCTCTCAATTGGCACGCCAGATTGACGAATCTGAAGCATTCTATGGTCATTCTTTTGAGGGGAAGCCCCGAACCGAGTGGCATCGGCTTGAGGAGCATCTTCGTGCGACGGCGCGGCGCGCCGCCGAGTTCGCGGAGGCGTTTGGTTCGGGCGAGTGGGGACTTCTGGCGGGCCTGTGGCACGACCTGGGGAAGTACCAGGAAGCGTTTCAGGAACGTGTTCGGGGTGCGTCCGGCCACGTGGATCACGCGGGACCGGGCGCGGCAATGGGGCGCTCCCGCGAGGCCCACCTGGGCGTCCCCTTGGCCTTTGTCATCGCCGGCCATCACGGCGGGCTTCCGAACTTCAGCCTGTGGGAATTGGGCACGCCAACGCCGCTCAAGGAACGGATCGCGGCAGGGCAAGGCGCCCTGGAGCATACGCTCGCCGTCGTGCCGGCCGACATCGCGGAACGGGGCGTCCCTCCTTTGCCCACCTTTCTTAAGCCAGCGGACCGATCGGACAAGCGGCTCGTTTCCAGGCGCACGGCGTTCTGGCTCCGCTTCCTCTTTTCCGCGCTCGTCGACGCCGATTTCCTGGACACCGAGGATTTCTACCATCCAGGGATGCGCGAGGCGGCCACGGCGGGATACGACGACACTTCGTCCCTGCGTGAACGGCTGGACGGGTACCTTGCCGCGACGTTCGGCGATGTCGATCCAAACGACGTGAACGCGGTCCGGGGAAACGTGCTCGACGCGTGCCGTCAGAAGGCGGCCCAGCCGCCCGGCGTCTTCACCCTGACCGTTCCCACCGGCGGGGGCAAGACGCTTTCGGGCATGGCGTTCGCCCTCGGCCACGCCGAGCGGCACGGGATGCGGCGCGTCATCTACGTGGCCCCGTTTACGAGCATCATCGAGCAGAACGCCAAGGCGTATCGCAACGCCCTCGGGGCCGAGAACGTCATCGAACATCATTCCAACCTCGACCCGGAGAACGAGACGGACCGCAACCGCCTGGCCAGCGAGAACTGGGACGCCCCCGTCATCGTGACGACGGCCGTCCAGTTCTTCGAGTCGCTCTTTGCGAACAAGCCGTCGCGCTGCCGCAAACTTCACAACGTCGCCCACTCCGTTATCGTGCTGGACGAGGCCCAGAAGGTGCCCATCGGGTACCTGAGCGTGATCCTCGAAGCCTTGAAGGAACTGGTGGCCCACTACGGGTGCAGCGTGGTGCTGGCGACGGCCACGCAGCCGGCGCTCGGCAAACGGGAAAGTCTGCCGGAGGGGTTCGAGTCGGCGGAGGAGATCGCCCCGGACGCCTCCGGCCTGGCCGAGCGGCTCCGGCGGGTTCGCATCCAATGGCCCGAGCCGGACGCCCCCGCCGTCGAGTGGCCTGACTTGGCGGACCGGGTCGCGGGGGAGGCGCAGGTGCTCATGGTAGTCCACCGGCGGCAGGACGCCCGCGACCTGGCCCGCCTGTTGCCGGAGGAGGGGCGGTTCCACCTGTCGGCCCTGATGTGTGCGGCCCACCGGAGCGATGTACTTGCGCGCGTGCGGGAGACCCTGGAGGCCGGTGCCCCGTGCCGGCTCGTCTCCACCCAGGTGGTCGAGGCGGGGGTGGACATCGATTTCCCCGTCCTCTACCGGGCGCTGGCCGGGCTGGACAGCGTGGTCCAGGCGGCCGGCCGGTGCAACCGCGAGGACAGGTTGGACGAAGGCCGCGTGACGGTCTTCCGGGCGCCTACGTCGCCGCCGTTCGGCACGCTGCGTCACGGATTGAGCGTGATGGAGGCGATGCTGCGACACACAGGTGTCACACTGGACCCGACGGACCCTGGCGTTTTCGAGGACTACTTCCGTAGGCTCTACCTCTGCGAAAAGCGAGACGTCAAGGGGCTGCGGGCCGACCTGGCCGGCTTCAACTTCGCGACGGCCGCCCGCAAGTTTCGAATCATCGAGGACGGTTTCACGCACCCCATCGTCGTGCCCTACGGCGAGGCGATGGACCGCGTGGCCGCGCTGCGAAAGGCCCTGGAGGCTCGCGACGGCCTCGCCGCGCGGAGAGCGCTGCGGGCGCTCCAGCCGTACACCGTGACCGTGTACGACTCCGACTATGGCGAATCCGACTACAAGCGGCTGCGCGAGGCCGGGGCGCTGGAATCGGTCGGCGACCTCGTGGAAGTCCTGGCCGGCCCTTTCCATCACCTCTACGACGGAGATACGTTCGGCTTGGTGCTGGAGGAGCCTCTTGAGCCGAACCCGGAATCAATGATTGCATGACCCCGGAACAGTAGAAGGAGAGCCCTATGCCACATGCACGAAGTCCAATCCTCGCGGCCCGGGTGTTCGGCCCGCTGGCCTGTTTCACCCGTCCCGAACTGAAGGTCGAACGCGTCTCCTACCCCGTCATGACGCCGTCGGCGGCCCGTGGCCTGCTTGAGGCGGTCCTCTGGAAACCCGCCATCCTGTGGCACATCGACCGCATCCGCGTGCTGCGTCGGATCCAGTTTGTTTCGTTCCGGCGGAACGAGGTGAATACGCGGGCGTCCCCGCCGAAGCAGGCCGTCGTGGAACACGGCGGGGCGGTCCGGCCGTACTTCGCCGAGGACGACCGGGCCCAGCGGAACACGGTGGCCCTTCGCGACGTGGACTATCTCATCGAGGCCCACCTCACGCTGACCGACCGGGCCGGGCCCGACGACAACGTGGCGAAGTTTGTGGACATGTTTCGCCGCCGCGTGGCCAAGGGGCAGCATTTCCACCAGCCGTACTTCGGCTGCCGGGAGTTCGTGGCCCACGTCATCCCGGCCGACGGCGCCCCGGAGCCCATCCCGGACTCCAACGATCTCGGCATCATGCTGTGGGACATCGACTACGGCCCGAAAGTAAACCGGCCGGTCTTCTTTGCGGCGTCGCTGGAGCAGGGCGTGCTGGAAGTGCCGCCGGACGCCGCCGCAGCCGAGGCGACGCTCGCCGCGGCCGTCACGGAAGGAGGTGCCCCGTGATCCTTCAAGCCCTTCACGCCCTCGCCGACGCCGAAAACCTCGTCGGCGACCCGGACTACGAGTGGAAACCGGTGCCGTGGCTCGTCCGCGTCGACGCCGCCGGCCGTCTGCTCGGCATCCAAGACACGCGCACATGGCCGCCCGTAAAGGAAGGATCTCGTCGTAGACCGAAGCCCGTGGCGAAGACGTTTCTCGTGCCCCGACAGGAGAAACGTGCCTATGCGATCGTCCCTTACTTACTCTGCGACAAGGCGGCCTACGTGTTCGGCGTCGATCCGTCGAAGCCGGACACGCCGCCCCGCACCGGGCGCACCGGCAAGTGCTTCGAGGCGTTCAAAGCGCTCGTCGAGGCGTGCCACGCCGACACGGGTGACGAAGGCGTCACAGCGGTCCTCACCCTCCTGAATGCTGTCGCCGAGGGCACGCAGCCGGTGGACCTGCCCGACGATTACGGCGGGAGCGACCTCATGGCGTTCGTCTACGATCCGGACGTGGACCGCCTCGTCTCCGACCGCCCCGCCGTCCGGCAGTGGTGGAAGGCCCGGCGGGCCGCCGACGCCGGGGAGCCCACGCACCGCTGCCTCGTCACCGGTGCGGCTTGCACGCCCATCGATAAGCACCCAGGCATCAAACGGATGCCGGGCGGGGCCCGCAGCGGCGTGGCGCTCGTCGGTTTCAATAAGAGTGCCTTCTGGTCCTACGGCTGGCGGCGGAACGAAAACGCTCCCGTCTCGCGCGAGGCTGCCGAAGCGTGCGCCACGGCCCTGAACCGTCTGCTCGACCCGCGACCCCAGAACGCCGACGGCGAGGCGCTGCCCGTCCGCCACGTCCGCCTGCCCGGCGACACCGTGGTCTGCTTCTGGGCGCCCGAGGCCGAGGAGCAGGGTTTCCTGGACGCCCTGCCGAGTCTGGTTGCGGCGGACCCGGAGCAGGTGGCGAACCTCTATCACGCGCTCTGGCGCGGCCGGATGCCGGACATCGACGACGCGTCGGCGTTCTACGCCATGACCCTTTCGGGAGCCCAAGGCCGGGCCACGCTTCGCGACTGGATTCAGTCCACGGTCTCGGAGGTGGCCGAGCACCTGGCCCAGCACTTCGCGGATCTGGCCATCGTCCGCAACACGCCGAAGCCGAGGAAGGGCGACCTGCCGCCCGCCGTTCCGCTGCGGACGCTCCTCCAGTCACTCGCCCCGCGGGGGAAGGACGACGCCGTCCCTGCCCCGCTGGAGGCGCAACTGGTACGTGCGGTCCTGACCGGCACGCCGTACCCCCTGGGCCTGCTTCAGCGCGTGCTGGAACGGGCGCGGGCGGAGGTCGGCGCGGACGACTGGCCTGCCCTGGCCCGCCGCGACGCCCGGGCCGCCCTCGTGAAGGCGGTCCTGAACCGCCGCCGCCGTTTCCAACAAGGAACCCTGAACACGGAGGTGACCGAAGCCATGGACCCCGCCAATACGAACCCCGGCTACCTGCTCGGCCAGATGCTGGCCGTGCTCGAACGCCTCCAGCAGGAGGCCATCAATGATGTGAACGCAAGCGTGGTTGACCGTTACTTCGGGGCGGCCAGTGCCACGCCCAAGGCCGTTTTCGTCCGACTGCTGAGAAACGCCCGGCACCATGCCCGCAAACTGCGGGACGACCGCCAGAAGGCGGGGCTGGCCTTTCGCCTGGAACGGTTGCTCGACGAGACGGCCGCCCATTTCGGAGTGGACACGGAAAGCCGCACCTACCCGATGAAAAACGCCTTCCCCGCGTACCTGGACCTGGAGGAGCAGGGCCTTTTCATCCTCGGCTACCATCACATGCGCAAGTGGCTGTGGATGAACGCTGAGGAGCGCACCGCTTGGGAAGAAGCCCATCCCCACGCGCCCCGCGCCTATCACTGGAAACGGAGCGAGACCGCGGCCGAAGCCCCGGCCGAGGCGTAAGTCCCGAACCCTAACCCTGAACGCGAAGGAGACTTCTCGATGGAACCGATCGATCACCGCTACGATTTCGTGTACCTGTTCGACGTAAAGAACGGCAATCCCAACGGCGACCCCGACGCCGGCAACGCCCCGCGCATCGACCCCGAAACGGGCCACGGCCTTATCACCGACGTGTGCCTAAAGCGCAAGATCCGCGACTTCGTCACCCTCGCCAAGCGCGACCCCAAGTCCGGCGAGGTCGAACCGGGGTACGACCTGTACGTGAAGCACCGCAGCGTCCTCGCTACGGAGCATCAGCGTGCCTACGAAACTCTCGGCCTTAAGGCCGACGAGAAGGACAAGGACAAGAAACTCGATAACGTGGACAAGGCCCGCGCCTGGATGTGCCAGACGTTCTACGACATCCGCGCCTTCGGGGCCGTGCTGACGCTGTATATCAACTGCGGCCAGGTGCGCGGGCCGGTGCAGTTGGCCTTCGCCCGTTCGGCCGACCCCGTGGCCTCGCTCGAACAGTCCATCACCCGCAAAGCCGTGGCCACCCAGCGCGAGGCCGACGACCAGGTCAAGAAGCACGGCCAGATCACCGGCACCATGGGCCGCAAGGAGATCATCCCCTACGCCCTCTACCGGGCCCACGGCTTCGTCTCGCCGTATCTGGCGCTGGACACGGGCTTCAGCGCCGACGACTCGGCGCTGCTGTGGCAGGCCCTGACGATGATGTTCGAGCACGACCGCTCCGCCGCCCGCGGCGAGATGGCCGCCCGCAAACTCATCGTCTTCAAACACGAGTCGATGCTCGGCAACGCCCCGGCCCACACACTGTTCGACCGCGTCAAGGTCGTGCGCCAGGACGAAAGTCGTCCCCCGCGCGACTTCGGCGACTACGACGTGGCCATCGATTCGGCCGACTTTCCGCCCGGTATCTCCGTGCAAGAGATGCTGTAGGGGGACGCGCCATGGACGGCCCCGCACATGACGACGACAACCTGCTCCCCCTCTCCGCCTTGCAGCACCTCGTGTACTGCGAGCGGCAGTGCGCGCTCATCCACCTGGAGGGCGTCTGGGCCGAGAACCGCCTGACCGTCGAGGGCGGCCGCATGCACCGCCGCGTCCACGACCGGCCGGAGGTCGAGTATCGCGCGGGCGTCCGCATCGCCCGGCACGTGCGGCTGCGGTCGCTGCGGCTCGGCCTCTCGGGCATCGCCGACGTGGTTGAGTTCCATCCCGTCGGAGAGAACGCGGTCCCGCACGAGCCCGACGCCGGCGCCGTCCTGCCCGCCGTCCCCGGCCGCTGGCGGCCGTTTCCCGTCGAGTACAAGCGGGGCCGACCCAAGCGGAACCGCTGCGACGAGGTCCAACTGTGCGCCCAGGCCCTCTGCCTGGAAGAGATGCTCGGCGCAGCCGTCCCCGCCGGGGCGCTCTTCTACGGCCGGACGCGACGCCGCAAGGACGTGCCACTCGACCCGCCTCTCCGCCGGGCCATCGAGGAAGCGGCCACGTCCCTCCGGCGTCTCTTCGACTCCCGCATGACGCCGCCTGCCGAGGTCGGACCCAAGTGCCGCAACTGCTCTCTCAAGGATGTCTGTCTGCCGAAGGTGGCTGGCTCCGGCCGGTCGGCGGTTGCATTCCTCGACCGCGCTATCGCCCGCGCCCTGGCCGACGGTCCCAATGACAGGGCCGCTCCATGAAACGCCACGGCAACACGCTGTACGTGACCACGCAGGGCGCGTACCTGGCCCGCAGCGGCCAGTGCCTCGTGGTCCGCGTGGAGCGGGAGGAACGCCTGCGCCTGCCCGTCCACACGCTGGGTGGGGTGGTGTGTTTTGGCCGCGTCTCGTGCAGCCCGCCCCTGATGGGGTTCTGTGCCGAGCAGGGCGTGGCCGTCAGTTTCCTGAGTCTCCACGGGCGCTTCCTCGCCCGGGTGGTGGGCCCAGCCTCCGGCAATGTCCTGCTGCGGCGCCAGCAGTACCGGTGGGCCGACGACGTGGACGGCCGGGCCGCACGCATTGCCCGGGCCATGGTCGCCGCCAAGGTTGCGGGGGCACGGTCGGTCCTCCTCCGCTCGGCCCGCGACCATCCCGAGAAAGTAGATGGGCCCGCTCTTATAGGCGCGGCCCGGCGGCTGGCCCACGGAGTGGAAGCGCTCCGGCATGATCTCCCCCTCGACCGCGTCAGGGGCGAGGAGGGCGACGCCGCACACATCTACTTCGGGGTCTTCGACCACCTGATCACCGAGCAGAAGAATGCCTTCGCTTTCCGAGGCCGCAACCGCCGGCCACCGCGCGACTTCACCAATGCGCTTCTTTCCTTCGTCTACGCGCTCCTGCTGCACGATTGCCGATCGGCCCTGGAGGCCGTCGGCCTCGACCCGACCGTCGGCTTCCTGCACCGCGACCGCCCCGGCCGGCCGGGCCTCGCGCTGGACCTGATGGAGGAGTTCCGCCCCGTCATCGCCGACCGGCTCGTCCTCTCGCTAATCAACCGCCGGCAGGTGGGGCCAAAGGGGTTTTGCATCGGTGAGACCGGGGCTGTCGAGATGGACGATGCCACGCGCAAGACCGTCCTCGTCGCGTACCAGAAACGCAAGCAGGATGCTATGACGCACCCGTTTCTTGGGGATCGCACGAGTGTGGGGCTTCTGCCGCACCTTCAGGCCATGCTCTTGGCCAGGCACCTGCGGGGAGACCTGGATGCCTATCCACCGTTCGTCTGGAGATAGGCCGATGTGAACTTAGAGAGTCAAACATGATGGTCGTGGTCAGTTACGACGTAAATACAGAAACGCAAGCAGGCCGGCGGCGCCTGCGCCGGGTAGCCAAGGTATGCTCGGACTTCGGCCAGCGAGTCCAGAATTCCGTCTTCGAGTGCCTGGTCGATCCTGGACAGTGGGCCTGTCTGAAAGGGCGGCTCATAGACGAATGCGACGCGACACGCGACAGCCTCCGCTTCTACTACCTTGGCAGCAACTGGCGCCGCCGCATCGAGCATCACGGGGCCAAGGCGACGCTGGACCCAGAAGGCCCCCTTATTGCGTGAGGAAACGCGAACCTCAAGCGCCCATGGATTTGCCGGGAGGATCGCGGCAATTGCAAGCCTTTGACGGCGGTAACGTTGTGTAATTGCGGTCGGTCTTTGACAAGTGCATAATGGCCTTGGCCCGAAGGTTCGCACAATCCGTCCTCTAAGTTGTTGTCGTAACTGTAGTTGGACCGCAGTTGGTCGCACCCCGCGCGGGTGCGTGGATTGAAACGATCGGGCCTAGTAAGACTCTCATTACTCATTACCTGGTCGCACCCCGCGCGGGTGCGTGGATTGAAACCTATCGAAGCCGGGACGGGCCGCCAGCGGAGGGCGGGTCGCACCCCGCGCGGGTGCGTGGATTGAAACTTCTTGCTCGCGAAACTGCCGATGGCCGCGCAGTCGTCGCACCCCGCGCGGGTGCGTGGATTGAAACGTGATACGGCGCTGCATCCGCCGAATGGCACCCTCCAGGTCGCACCCCGCGCGGGTGCGTGGATTGAAACGGAAGGGGGCGTTTGCCCGGGCCCTATCGGACAGCCGGTCGCACCCCGCGCGGGTGCGTGGATTGAAACTGGGGCGCGCGCGACGATAATAGGGGTGGAGCATCAGGTCGCACCCCGCGCGGGTGCGTGGATTGAAACAAAAAGGTCGACGACGTGAAGCGCGGTGACGACGGTCGCACCCCGCGCGGGTGCGTGGATTGAAACCTCGATATCTACTGCGGCAGCTCCGCCGATTCCGTCGCACCCCGCGCGGGTGCGTGGATTGAAACGATGTCGGCGCCGGAGTCCTCCTTGGTCTCGGTGGTCGCACCCCGCGCGGGTGCGTGGATTGAAACGCGGCGCGAGCGCGATTACTACGCGACCTTGAAGTCGCACCCCGCGCGGGTGCGTGGATTGAAACCAGAACGACCACGACGGCAATCTCCAGGCTCTCTGTCGCACCCCGCGCGGGTGCGTGGATTGAAACAGATCAAGCAGGTCCGTATCGCCCGCTCGGCCTACGGTCGCACCCCGCGCGGGTGCGTGGATTGAAACGCCGTCCTCCTCGAGCCCGTCCCGGACGGCAAGATGTCGCACCCCGCGCGGGTGCGTGGATTGAAACAGCGTCGAAAGGCCAAGCATGACTGCGCCGACGTGTCGCACCCCGCGCGGGTGCGTGGATTGAAACAGGCGCACGATGCGCTCACACAGTGGTTCATCGCAGTCGCACCCCGCGCGGGTGCGTGGATTGAAACCAGAAAAGCCCGGGCGGCAGCATCGAGCGCATCGTCGCACCCCGCGCGGGTGCGTGGATTGAAACTCCATGTTTAGCGTCACGTCCCGGAGGTTGCCGACGTCGCACCCCGCGCGGGTGCGTGGATTGAAACTCATCACCCACGCCGTAGCCGAGGCAAAGGGCCGTCGCACCCCGCGCGGGTGCGTGGATTGAAACCCCGCCTACCCGGACACGACCGTGGCGGTGCGGAGCGTCGCACCCCGCGCGGGTGCGTGGATTGAAACCATCGCGACGCGGTGGCCCAGGTCGCCAAGCTCCAGTCGCACCCCGCGCGGGTGCGTGGATTGAAACAGGTGTGCGGCGACCGGCGGGTCGTCCTGATCGTCGTCGCACCCCGCGCGGGTGCGTGGATTGAAACGTGCCCCGTCGGTCGTCTCACCGCCGCCGACCGCGTCGCACCCCGCGCGGGTGCGTGGATTGAAACGGGCCGAGACGGCCCGGCTGCAGAGGCGCCGGGACGTCGCACCCCGCGCGGGTGCGTGGATTGAAACCCTTCGCCCGCCCGCGCACTACGTAAAGGAGGTGGACGTCGCACCCCGCGCGGGTGCGTGGATTGAAACGCTCTGGCACCGGGCGGAGGAGACGATGGTCGGCGTCGCACCCCGCGCGGGTGCGTGGATTGAAACGCGCCCCGTCGGTCGTCTCCCCGCCGCCGACCGCGTCGCACCCCGCGCGGGTGCGTGGATTGAAACTCGATGCCCTGTCGCAGGTGCTCGATGACCGTCCGTCGCACCCCGCGCGGGTGCGTGGATTGAAACTCGCTTCGCAGCGGGGTGTTGGGGTCGGCCAAGGGTCGCACCCCGCGCGGGTGCGTGGATTGAAACGTCTCTGGCGGCCGATCGGCCGCTGCGGCGGCCCCGGGTCGCACCCCGCGCGGGTGCGTGGATTGAAACAGAACCTGGATCTGCATCGTCAGGGCGTCCACGATGTCGCACCCCGCGCGGGTGCGTGGATTGAAACTACGGCGGCTACGTCGAGTTCGGCACCCGGCACATGTCGCACCCCGCGCGGGTGCGTGGATTGAAACTTCGCCGGCGGCGCAGCCTGCCCGCCGGTCCCTCGTCGCACCCCGCGCGGGTGCGTGGATTGAAACAGGAGCAGCCCCTGACCGCGGGCGTCGGTCGGGGGTCGCACCCCGCGCGGGTGCGTGGATTGAAACTTTGCAATCGCGACTCGCTTGAGTTTGTCTCTGCGTCGCACCCCGCGCGGGTGCGTGGATTGAAACGACTTTGGCCCCGGCCCGGTCCATACTGCTCCTCGTCGCACCCCGCGCGGGTGCGTGGATTGAAACGTCGCCCGACACCTGGCGGCCCGGGCGGTGGACCTCGTCGCACCCCGCGCGGGTGCGTGGATTGAAACCAGGCCGAGCTGATTGCGGGTCTGGACGACCAGGTGTCGCACCCCGCGCGGGTGCGTGGATTGAAACCGATTGTGGAAAGAAACTTTTGCACGGTCATAAGTAGTCGCACCCCGCGCGGGTGCGTGGATTGAAACAAGATCTCCTTATGGCTTTAGCCGCCGAGGCCGCCGTCGCACCCCGCGCGGGTGCGTGGATTGAAACGATCTCTCCTCGTCCCCTCTGGCCGCCGACCAGGGCGTCGCACCCCGCGCGGGTGCGTGGATTGAAACATGTCGCGGATGCGGCAGATGTTCCGGGCCAAGATGGTCGCACCCCGCGCGGGTGCGTGGATTGAAACTCTTTCGTTTCGGCAGGTCAGTGCGGTCCTCCCGTCGCACCCCGCGCGGGTGCGTGGATTGAAACAACTACCCGCGCGTCGTCGCTCGGCCAACAAAGTCGTCGCACCCCGCGCGGGTGCGTGGATTGAAACTTGCTGTGAACGTTTCCGTGGCCGAAGCGCCGGAGCGTCGCACCCCGCGCGGGTGCGTGGATTGAAACACCCAGTCCGGCGTGACGCTGGCCACGGTGACCCTCTGTCGCACCCCGCGCGGGTGCGTGGATTGAAACTTGCAGTGGGTGATCATCGTCGTGCTCATCAGCCGTCGCACCCCGCGCGGGTGCGTGGATTGAAACCATTATCAACCAGGGCGTGATGAACGTCGGGACGATGTCGCACCCCGCGCGGGTGCGTGGATTGAAACTTTGCGGCGGCCTACATGGCGAGCGACTTGGGCGTCGCACCCCGCGCGGGTGCGTGGATTGAAACAGAGACGAGGTGACGGAGTATCCGGGCGGCATCGTGTCGCACCCCGCGCGGGTGCGTGGATTGAAACGTCTCCAGGATTGCCCCCTGGACCGTCAGGTCCCGTCGCACCCCGCGCGGGTGCGTGGATTGAAACACAACGGCGGTCCCCGCGGCCATCGCAAACGGTCCGTCGCACCCCGCGCGGGTGCGTGGATTGAAACCGGGCCACCAGCCGGCCGACCCGCCGCTCGACGGCGTCGCACCCCGCGCGGGTGCGTGGATTGAAACGGAAGACGGCTCGGGCCGAAATCGAGAAGGCCGACCGTCGCACCCCGCGCGGGTGCGTGGATTGAAACGTCCTGGCGGGCAAGGCCACCCTCCGGCTCGGCGAGTCGCACCCCGCGCGGGTGCGTGGATTGAAACGTGCCGTCCACGACCTTGCCCGTGCCGGTGACGATGTCGCACCCCGCGCGGGTGCGTGGATTGAAACACCGCTCCCTCCTCCACGGCCATCACCGTGTCCGGGACGTCGCACCCCGCGCGGGTGCGTGGATTGAAACCAGCCGGGACGGCGACCCGTGCCGCGTGACACGCAGTCGCACCCCGCGCGGGTGCGTGGATTGAAACCGCGCCTACGCGATCGGCCGGCAGTGGGGCTGGGTCGCACCCCGCGCGGGTGCGTGGATTGAAACAGAACGAGGAAGGACGAGTGGTCGGAGCCGGAGGGTCGCACCCCGCGCGGGTGCGTGGATTGAAACCGGGCGTACTTGTCGTTTACGCTCGGCACGGTCGTCGCACCCCGCGCGGGTGCGTGGATTGAAACCCGGAGGAGACCGCGCCATGAGCGGCATCACGCGCGGTCGCACCCCGCGCGGGTGCGTGGATTGAAACAGCCCGATGCACCACCATCTGCACGCCCACCGGGTGAGTCGCACCCCGCGCGGGTGCGTGGATTGAAACACGACGAGGCCAAAGCGGCGAGCCGCGACGCCCCCGTCGCACCCCGCGCGGGTGCGTGGATTGAAACTGACGACGGTGTCGGCGGCGCTTTCCGTGTCGGCCGTCGCACCCCGCGCGGGTGCGTGGATTGAAACGCGGACCTGGAAGGGACGAAGGTCGTCCCCGGCGACGTCGCACCCCGCGCGGGTGCGTGGATTGAAACTCGGAGGCATGGACCTGATGGCCGGCATCACCTGGTGGGTCGCACCCCGCGCGGGTGCGTGGATTGAAACGCTATCGGCCTGCTAAGAGGGCTCGGGGCGGTCCAGTCGCACCCCGCGCGGGTGCGTGGATTGAAACCCCGCCTACCCGGACACGACCGTGGCGGTGCGGAGTCGCACCCCGCGCGGGTGCGTGGATTGAAACGGTCCCGTCGTAAGCGACCTGAGTGGCCACCAGACGGTCGCACCCCGCGCGGGTGCGTGGATTGAAACTCCTTGGCCGGGACGCCATTCTGGCGGTCGAGGAGTCGCACCCCGCGCGGGTGCGTGGATTGAAACTTTACTTCGAACCGACTCCTTTCCTCCCTCGAACGTCGCACCCCGCGCGGGTGCGTGGATTGAAACATATAGCATCCCTAGAGGTACAGGTGAATTATGCAGTCGCACCCCGCGCGGGTGCGTGGATTGAAACCTGGCCGCCGGCGCTCGGCGCGGGCAGGCAGGTCGTCGCACCCCGCGCGGGTGCGTGGATTGAAACTGGGCCTGGCCGCCGTGAACCTGTCGGCGATTGCGGTCGCACCCCGCGCGGGTGCGTGGATTGAAACCAACCGCCGACATCGCCTCGACAGGATCGCTATCGTCGCACCCCGCGCGGGTGCGTGGATTGAAACTGTTCGATCTGGTCGTCGAGCGGCATACTCGGTCGTCGCACCCCGCGCGGGTGCGTGGATTGAAACATCGTCCGGGCGCTGCTTTGAAGGAGACGAGAGACAGTCGCACCCCGCGCGGGTGCGTGGATTGAAACTGGCCGCCTACCTGGCCGCGACCCCGCACGTGGCCGTCGCACCCCGCGCGGGTGCGTGGATTGAAACAGGTTCGCCTCGGCGGCTTCCCAGTCCTCCGCCGTGTCGCACCCCGCGCGGGTGCGTGGATTGAAACTCGCTCTCTCCTTATCAGGCCAACGTCACCCGCGCGGTCGCACCCCGCGCGGGTGCGTGGATTGAAACCTCGCCCGGGTCATCCTCGTCCGGAAAATCCGCATGTCGCACCCCGCGCGGGTGCGTGGATTGAAACATGACCCACCCGGACCCGGCCCCGCCGCCGCCGGCGGTCGCACCCCGCGCGGGTGCGTGGATTGAAACAGCTGCTGCGGCGGACGGCCGAGACGAACCTGCGGGTCGCACCCCGCGCGGGTGCGTGGATTGAAACGATTACCTGAAACAGCCACAGGCCCTTGCGCTGATGTCGCACCCCGCGCGGGTGCGTGGATTGAAACCCCTCTCCGCCCTCCAGGCGATCCTCGCCCCCGAGAGTCGCACCCCGCGCGGGTGCGTGGATTGAAACGCTCCTGCGCCCGGTCGACCAGGGCCTCGGCCAGCAGTCGCACCCCGCGCGGGTGCGTGGATTGAAACTCGAGGGCCGACTCGTTCTCGCCAGCGGTCATCGTCGCACCCCGCGCGGGTGCGTGGATTGAAACAGGTTCGGTCCACCAGCCAGGGGTGCCCGGTTCGTCGCACCCCGCGCGGGTGCGTGGATTGAAACTCGAGGTCATCCACCGGTCGGCGTTCGGGAAGATTAGGCCGTCGCACCCCGCGCGGGTGCGTGGATTGAAACTCGAGGGCCGACTCGTTCTCGCCAGCGGTCATCTGTCGCACCCCGCGCGGGTGCGTGGATTGAAACACGGGTGCTCGTTCTCGTTCCGGACCCGGAAGGAGTCGCACCCCGCGCGGGTGCGTGGATTGAAACGCGTCGTGGTTGAACAGCGCCCGCACGTCCTGGCCGGTCGCACCCCGCGCGGGTGCGTGGATTGAAACCGGTTTATTTACAACCGGACTCTCCCGCCAACCGCAAGTCGCACCCCGCGCGGGTGCGTGGATTGAAACAGGTTCTCCGCCGCGTCCTCCTCGGTCGCCGCATGTCGCACCCCGCGCGGGTGCGTGGATTGAAACTGTCTCGGCGTGCTTAGACGTCGTGCCCAAGGCGGGTCGCACCCCGCGCGGGTGCGTGGATTGAAACTCTGGCGATGCGGGGTAAGGGCGCGGTAAATGGCGTCGCACCCCGCGCGGGTGCGTGGATTGAAACCCCCTCTTCGACCGCGAGCCGGTCGAGTACGAGGGTCGCACCCCGCGCGGGTGCGTGGATTGAAACTCTGGCCCGCTGAATGGTCCGCTCCGTCGTGCCGGTCGCACCCCGCGCGGGTGCGTGGATTGAAACGTGCTCGACATGCGCGCGACCGCCGGCGGGGGCGTCGCACCCCGCGCGGGTGCGTGGATTGAAACTCTGGCGATGCGGGGTAAGGGCGCGGTAAATGGCGTCGCACCCCGCGCGGGTGCGTGGATTGAAACATGTTCGTGAGCGGCATCCTCGATCGGTTGCTCCGAGTCGCACCCCGCGCGGGTGCGTGGATTGAAACGGCGCGCAAGCGGCTATTGTGCAGGCAGTTAGGGCCGTCGCACCCCGCGCGGGTGCGTGGATTGAAACTTCGCGAAATTGGCGAGGGGGCTAGGCGCAGAACATGTCGCACCCCGCGCGGGTGCGTGGATTGAAACGTCCAGAAGGCGCTGCTCAGTGTCGGCCCGCGCCCGTCGCACCCCGCGCGGGTGCGTGGATTGAAACACCCGTCGGACCGACCGGACCTCGCCTACGAGGTGTCGCACCCCGCGCGGGTGCGTGGATTGAAACTCGTGCTGATCGAGGCCCTGGAGCGCGCCGAGTGTCGCACCCCGCGCGGGTGCGTGGATTGAAACCGCACCCGACGAGAGGCGTTTACGTCCACGGCGAGGTCGCACCCCGCGCGGGTGCGTGGATTGAAACTCCCTAAATCAAATCCCAAAGACACTGTATAGGCGTCGCACCCCGCGCGGGTGCGTGGATTGAAACAGTAGCAGCCCCTGGCCGCGGGCGTCGGTCGGGGGTGTCGCACCCCGCGCGGGTGCGTGGATTGAAACTCTCGCCGGCGGCGCAGCCTGCCCGCCGGTCCCTGTCGCACCCCGCGCGGGTGCGTGGATTGAAACGCGCCCGTCCTGCGGGCCTGTGCGGAGGCGGAGGTCGCACCCCGCGCGGGTGCGTGGATTGAAACTCCCGCCGGTGCCGGTCGAATCGGTGCGCCATTACGTCGCACCCCGCGCGGGTGCGTGGATTGAAACGGGGTCGGCCGCTATCCGCCGCAGCTGCGCGTGAGACGTCGCACCCCGCGCGGGTGCGTGGATTGAAACCGCGCGCCCTGGTGGACACCGACGCCGACGGCCGGGTCGCACCCCGCGCGGGTGCGTGGATTGAAACAGCCTGCAAGAGCGCATGAGCCGGATTACCCCCAAGTCGCACCCCGCGCGGGTGCGTGGATTGAAACGCCCGCTGGGCCGAGACGACCCGCCTGGCCGAGAAGTCGCACCCCGCGCGGGTGCGTGGATTGAAACTTCCGCTCGTCCGGCCCCCACGTCTGATCCGTGTGGTCGCACCCCGCGCGGGTGCGTGGATTGAAACGCGCCCGTCCTGCGGGCCTGTGCGGAGGCGGATGTCGCACCCCGCGCGGGTGCGTGGATTGAAACAAGGGCCTCCGACCCGTACGCCACGCCGTGTTCGTAGTCGCACCCCGCGCGGGTGCGTGGATTGAAACCTCGGCGGGCGCCCATCGCCACCGATACTTGCTCTCGTCGCATCCCGCGCGGGTGCGTGGATTGAAACCAGTCGCACCGCCGCAGCCGGCGAAGCCGGGTGCCGACGGCTGGCGGCCACGGACCTGCGGGCCGTCGCCGGGTACGTGGCCTCGCGGCCGGACGCCCTGCCCTGGAAACTGACCCTCCGCGCGGGCGGGAAGGTGGGCGCGGCTGCCCTGCTGGCGGCGGCGGGCGAGCCGAGAATCACCGCCGTGCGCGCCGATCTGGAATCGCGCTGTTTTGGCAAGGGGAACCTGCCCGTGGTGCCCTTCGTACTGCGTCACGGAGACGTGCTGCAGTGGGCGGCCCTGTTGGCCGACCGCACGCTGACGCTGCGCGGCGTGGCGAAAGAGGCCGGGCGAATACAGTGGCTCCGGGCGGCCTTCCGAGCCGCAAGAGCAGACGGCGCTGCCTTTTCCTGCTTGACCGGGCGGGTGCGGGACGGTAGCGTATGGGGACGTGCCGCGCGTGGCCGGAGGCATCGTTTCCGGACTGCCGCACAACGCGACGTGGCGGCGGGGCGACCGCCGCGAGGACGCGCTCTTCCGCGAGGATGACCCCGGGAAATACCTCCCGGTCGGGACCCTGCCGCCAAACCCGTTAGCCGGCCGAGAAACGCATCCGACCAGACGGGCACCTGCGGAACAGCGTAGCGCGGGCCTGTTTTGCCCCAGCCGAAGGAGCGCCGATCATGAGAACCGCACGCCGATGGTCAACCCGGACGCTTTGTGCCGCGGCGGGGCTGGTCGCCGCAATCGCTCTTCACGGATACGCGTTTGCGGGCGAGCCGGAAAAACCGCCCGGCGACAAACCCTTTTGCCAGGTCTGGGACGAAGAGATTCCCCTGTGCACGCTCACGGTGGCCAAGGATGGAAGCGTGCTGCTCTTCAAGGGCAAGGGCCGGAGCCGGCGGAGCCCGGCCGACAGCGGCTCTACGCCCTGGCTGAAACGGAGTGAAGACGGCGGCAAGACGTGGAGCGAGGAGTACAAGGTCGGCGACCCCGTGCGGGTCGAAGGGAACATGTCGGACGCCGGGCGAAAGGGAGACCCCAAGGCCACGTTCGGCATGAGCCACTTGGGAAGCGTGGTGGTGGACGAAGTCAGTGGCGATATCACGGTGTTCGCGGTAGGTGGAAAGAAGTCGTCCGAGTACGTCTACCGAAGCCGGGACCATGGGAAAACCTGGAAGCTGGAGAAGATCTCGATTCGACCGGACAAGAATGGCTGGATCGCCCATCCGAATTCCGCCTGCGACCCCGGTGTAACGCTCAAGTACGGTAAGAAGAAAGGACGCCTCCTTGTCCCCACCCGCGTCAACGTCGAATACCTCGGCAAGGGCAAGGGCAGGAAGAACTACGGCAAGCATTACGCGGCCACCTGGTACAGCGACGACCGCGGCAAGACGTGGCTGCCGAGCGCGCCGTTCCCACTGGGCGGCACCGGCGAATCGGGACTCGTCGAGCTGCGCGACGGGACAATCTATCACAACTCGCGGACACACTTTCGGGGCGGCAACCGGCGGATCGCCTACAGCCACGACGGCGGCGAGACGTGGGTGGACGAGCACGAGGACGACGAGCTGTTCGACGGCCCGCCGGACGTCTACGGCTGCAAGGCCGCGCTGATCCGCCTTCCCTACGACGACCGCGACGTGTTGGTCTTCAGCTCGCCCGGCCGCAGGGATAAACGCTGGGATATCACGGTGTGGGTCAGCTTCGACGGCGGCGAGACATGGCCGGTGAAGCAGCTGGTCAAAGAAGGCCCGGGCAATTACACCTGGCTGGCCGCCGGGCGCAAAGGCACGCCCAGCGAGGGCATGATCTACCTGGCCGCGGGCAAGGACTGGATGGCGCGCTTCAACCTGGCTTGGATCATGGAGAACTCGAAGCAGGAGAAGAAATGAGGAGAAGCACCTTGAAAGAGCAAATCACACTGACCGCAACCGTACTGTTGATCGGATTCGCCGGCCTTTTTGCCGGGGGCTCTGCCGTTGCTGAAGAAGGGGTCTTCCACATTGTCAAAGACGGCAAAATCGTCGGTGGCGATCAACTCGGCAAACCCTGGACACAGGGAGACGGGTATGTAGAGTGCTGGGCTGAAGGGCGAAAATTCATCTTCATACTTGGCCATACGAAACTGCTCAGCCATAAAGACCTGGACACCGGCGATTGTCACATCAAGGCGAAAATGGCTATCGTGCCGCATGGGGCAGGCTCGGTATTTGTGTTTTCGGATGCCGCTGGAGAAAACGGCTTCGGATTCAATAGCAAAGGGAAGCCAAGATTCTATTTGTATGGCCCCGACCTGAATCCTGGCGCCAGGGGCAGTAAAGTTCTCAACAAGGCCGCGGAAGATTATTACACGGATGGACAGCCATTTAATTTCGAGGTCATTCGGAAAGACAATGTCGTAAGGTTCCTCTTGGACGGCAAGGAGGGCCATCGTATCAGCTACGATAAACCCATGAGGAATTTAGGCTTTTGGCCGTACCGCGTCACGATCAGGCTGTACTCCTTTTCCATTGAGGGCAACGTGATCCCGTGTACCAGGCCGATCGACAAATCGCATCTGCCGACGAAGCTGACAGTTCCCAACGTCGATATCTCGGATACGGATCGGCAGGTTGTCATTGCCCGAGGGACCGGAGGCACTTATCAAGGGCACGCAAATACGTGCCTGATGCCGGACGGTAAGACGATGGTCTGTGTCTGGACGGAGAGGCATGGACCGGGCAAGGTCCGCATGAAGGTCAGCGAGGATGGAGGCCTGACATGGAAGGACCATCCCGCCCCGCCGGCGAACTGGCAGAAATTCGCGCACTGCCCGACCCTGCATTACGTCACCAGCCCGACTGGCGAAAAATACCATATCCTGACCGATGGCATCATCACCTTCGGTCGGGCCATATCCAAAGATAATTGCAAAACTTGGGGCCCCATGGAAGACACCGGGTTTATCGGCCGGGTTCCGCCCATTGAATTGACCGCGGTCGAAGACGGCAAGAAATTGATTATGCAGTCTCACCGATGGGGGTTGGACGATACGAAGTGGGGAAAGCATAACTGGGGTTCTTTCAAAGGCGAGTACGGTTATTTTCAGAGTGAATCAACCGATGGCGGCTTCACATGGAGCAAAGGCACGCGGTTTGATGGCGGTGCGGAGCCATCCATTATCCGTTCGCCCGACGGAAAACAACTCCTGTGCCTTCTTCGCGGCGGCGGATTCAGAAACCAAAGCTTCATGACCAGCGACGACGAGGGGAAAACATGGTCGGAGAAGAAGGAGCTGCCTGCAACCCTGGCGGGACATCGACATCTTGCCAGGTATACCGGCGACGGCCGCATCATCTGCGTCTTTCGCGACGTAGCCCAACAGAGTCCCACGCCGGGCAGCTTCGCCGCCTGGGTTGGAACGTACGATGACATAATCAACCAACGCCAGGGAGGCTATCGCATCCGACTTCTCAAGAGTTATGGCGAGAAACTGGGCGACCTGGGATACGCCGGTTTGGAAAAACTCCCCGACGGCACATGGGTCGCAACCACCTATGCCAGGCTCAACGACAACGAGCTGCCCTCGATTGTCAGTGTGCGATTTACACTCGAAAAGACCGACAAGATCGCCAAGTCTTTATAGAATGGTCTTAACAACTGGCCTTTCGCAGGTTTCAGGCGGCTTGGGTAGCGGTGGAGAAGAGTTGTGCGAGGCGTTCGGCCATTTTGCGTGAGCCCCTGCATCGGGGGGCACAGGCAAAAATCGTCTGCCGGATG
>Ga0180433_10002734_pt1 | contig 26788 bp, 18 predicted proteins | sample SS_ome_8_FD_132980 | JGI IMG/M metagenome (GOLD analysis project Ga0180433, IMG submission 132980) | Hypersaline lake sediment archaeal communities from the Salton Sea, California, USA - SS_1_D_1 metaG | ecosystem: Environmental > Aquatic > Non-marine Saline and Alkaline > Hypersaline >... | reverse complement strand
TGAGGGCGAAGGTGAGGGCGAAGGTGAGGGCGAAGGTGAGGGCGAAGGTGAGGGCGAAGGTGAAGGTGAGGGCGAAGGTGAGGGCGAAGGTGAGGGCGAGGGTGAAGGCGAGGGTGAATCTGGAGAATGCCAGGAAGATGATGACTGTTTTGATCCTGATTTAGAAGTTTGTAACTTAGCAACAAATCAATGTGTGCAATGTATGTCAGATCTTGATTGTAATATGGATGAATTTTGTAATAACAGTTTTATATGTGAGGACAATGGTGAACTAGATGATGATGAAGAGGAGGAAGGTGAAATAATTGATGAGGAAGAGCTTGATTTGTCAGGTATAGATGTTCTGGAGGACGAAGAAGAGGAGGAAGACGAAGAGGAAGACGAAGAGGAGGAGGACGAAGAGGAGGAGGAGGAAGAGGAGGAGGACGAAGAGGAGGAGGAGGAAATTGATGAAGAAATAATAGAGGAAGAAATTTTAGAAGAAGAAATCGTTGAAGAAGAGGATGAGGAGATAGTTGAAGATATTCAACCGGATCCAGATCAAACTTTAGATGTTGAAATTAATGAAATATCTCAAGTTAATCCACTTTTTGATGAAGAAAGTGGGACGAGTGAGATTTCAGAAGGTCCGGCAACACCTGAAAGTAGCCAGGGAGATACTCATAAACCAACCCTCTCTGCACAGACTCAAAAACCTAGACAGTTTTACGATAAACCCAAGAAAGATGTTGTGATTGTTGAAGAAGATATAGAGAAATCAGATGTTGATGAATTGTTTGAAGATATTGTTGAGCAAGATACTATTAAAATTGTTTCTGAATCTAAACAAGTTTCACTTCTTTCTTCACCGGAAATTGATTCAATAGACAAGAAAACGTTATTAAGTAATAACGATATTAAGATTACCGGGATTGGAGTACCTAATTCAAAGGTTTTAGTTTTTATAAATAGTTCACAAGCAGTTATTTATGAAAAAAGGTTAGATAAATTTGGCAAATGGGAGATAAATCATTCTCAGGATGTTATGCCTTTAGAAGAAGGCAAACATAGTATTTTTGCAGTAACAATAGATGAAGCTAGCGGGATAAAAAGTATGCCGAGCAGAGTGCAGGATTTTATTATAAAAGAAGATTTATTTTCAAAAATTGCAAAAATGATAAATATTCCTACAACATTAATGATTGTTTTTGTTGTGCTTTTTGCATTTGCATTCCTAAGGATTAGAAGTTACAGGTTGGAAGCAGAATAACTTGAAAAAAAGACTCAAAAGGTTATAAAATTGAATAGTTAAAAACAAAAATAAAAAATGGGTTTTATTAATTTTAAGTTTAGAACGAAGTTAATTTTTATACTTTTAGTAACAGCAATTCTCTCTATTGGAGTTGTTATATATTTTTCAATGTCTATTAGTAAGCAGTCTTTAACAGAAAGGATAGGTCAAGATCTGGAAGTTTCTGCTGGGAATTTGATGGAAAATGTTGATAGGTTTATTTATGAAAGGTACAACGATACACAAATTTTAATTTCTGAGCCTTTTATTAGATTAATTTCAGAGGAAGAGATTGAAAATAATAAAAAATCAGATATTTTAAAAAATTACCTGGTTAATCTTGGATATTATAATGAACTGTTTTTAACTGATAACTATGGATTAATAATTGCTTCTACAAACGATGGAGCAATTGGAAAAGATATTTCAGGATTAGATTTTTATAAACAGGCACAAGAAGAATTTTTGTATTCAAGTGATTTTGTTACTTCGCCTTTAGATGGAAAACCTTCAATTTTATTTTCCAATTTACTACTTGATTCAAATAATGAGTATTTAGGAATTGTAATTGCAGAGCTAAATTGGCCTACAGTAATTGAAATGTTGGATAGTGTTGGTCAAGATACTTCAGCTTATTTAATAAACAATAAAGGTTCAATTATTGGAACTTCTCAAGATGCTGATGAAAATGTGATTAATGAAATTAGAAATGAACTTTCAATTTTTCAAAATTCTTTTGAGGATGGCTCTTTTGCAACAGATATAAATGAAGAGTTCTTATTGTCATTTAAAAAAAGTCAGGGATATTTGGGGTATTTAGGTAATGATTGGACTTTGGTGCTCTCGGTTCCAACAAGTGTAGCATTCTCTCCAATAGCAAGGTTAGGTACTTTGTTTATCTATGTAATCATAGGTGTCTCCTTTTTAGTTCTTGTTTTTGGTTATTTTTCTGCGAGGTACTTAATCAGACCGGTTTATCGTTTAACAGATGGTGTTAAACGAATTAAAGCTGGTAAATTGACACATAAAATTACTTTAAAAGTAAAAGATGAGTTCTGGTTTTTGGCAAATACTTTTAATGAGATGACTGTGTCTTTGCTAAAGAAAACAAATGATCTAAAAAAAGCAATTTCAAATTTAAAAAAAGAGAAAAGTTCTGTAATGAAATCTGAGAGTAGATATAGAGCGATTCTTGATGCTTCGGGTGATGGAGTGTTACTTATTGATTCCAATGGGAAAATTATTTCTATGAATAGTAATTTCAAAACATTTTTTGGAGTTAAAGATAAACAGTTTATAGGGAAAAAAGAGAGTGAAATTGTTCAGTTTTTCCATGATAAATGGGGATCTGATACATTTGAAAAGATTTATAATATGACAAAGAAGAATAAATTGTATACAAAAAAGTCTGTTCTTTTTCATAAAAAACCTTATTATATTTTTCATTTTTTAACCGCTCCGATTACAAATGTTGATAAGAAGTTTATGGGAAGAATTTGGTTGTTTAGAGATATTACTGATGAAAGGGAACTGGAAAATGCAAAATACAAATTTATATCCGTTGCTTCTCATAAGTTAAGGACTCCTTTAACAGGAATCAGATGGAATTTGGATATGCTGTTATCCGATAAAGCTGGTAAAGTTCCAAAAAAACAAAAGGAGCTTTTGCATTTAATGCATAGAAATAGTTTAACTTTAAATTCTCTTGTTAATCTTTTATTAAGTATATCTGAAATTGAGGGAGAAAAAATTACTCTTGAACCTCAAAATATTGATCTTGGAAAATTAATACATTCTATTCTTGATAAATTTAAAATTGAAATTGATAATAAAAAGATAAAATTAAACATAAATAAGTTTAAGAATGGAGATTTTGTTTTATCATTAGATAGAGCAAAAATAAGGCAGGTATTTAATGCAGTAATTGAAAATGCTGTGTTTTATTCTTTGGAGAAAGCAACAATTGATGTTTCGCTTACCAAAAAGGGTAAAACTGTTTTAGTAAAAATTTCCGATACCGGTGTTGGAATCCCTGAAAAAGAAAAAAGGAAAATGTTTACTAAGTTTTTCCGTGGTGAAAAAGCTTTTATTACATATCCTGATGGTATTGGGCTTGGATTATATCTTGCAAATGTAATAGTCAAATCTGCAAAGGGAAAAATATGGTTTGAAAGTGAAGAAGGTATAGGTACAACCTTTTATGTTAAGTTGCCAAATGTTAAGAAGAAAGATAAATAAATTTATTAAGAATAAATTTTATTTATGAGTAAATTTTTGTGGAATGTCCGTTTGTTGCATACTCTTTTGTTTGAAATCCAATTTTATCTTTTACTTCTTTTATTACTCTGATCAAATAGTCTATTTCTTGATCTGTATTAGCTGCTGTTATCTGGATTCTAAATCCGGCTTCATCTCTTGGTACAAGTGGATATGGAGAAAGAGTTACATAGATACCTTTTTCAAATAGGAACTCTCCGGTACGATATACATCTTCAGCGTTTGCAAGAGGTAGTTCAATAATTGGGAAATCTGTTTCGTTAAATGTTTTGATTTTTTCTTCACGGATGAAGTCCAGGAATTTTTTTGTTCTTCTATAAAGATCTGCCCGCAATTGATCACCTCGTTTTTCATTTACTTCGAAACTTTTTTTCAGGTTTGCTAATGTTGCAATTGGTGCTGGTCCGGAATAAAGATATGGAGCTGCCGTTGATTTGAGGAAGTTTTTTAGTTTTGTTGAACAAGCTACAAAACCTATTAAAGCTGAATAAGCCTTTGAAAGGCTAGCTACAAAAATCACGTTGTCATATGTTTCATTGAAATACTTTATAATGCTGTTACCTTTTTTCCCATAAGGACAGAGTTCATCATGGCTTCTTTCCCCAATAACTCCAAATCCATGAGCGTCATCAACATATAAGGTTGCGTTATGTTCTCGTGCTAGTCTTGCAAATTTTGGTATATCAGGATAGTTACCACTCATACTGTAAACTCCATCAATACAAATAAGTTTAGACTTTGCATCACTCATTTTTAAAAGAAGTTCAAGTTGGCCTAAATCGTTATGATTGAATTTGTGAACATTTGCTCCAACACTTTTTGCAAAAGTTGAGCCGTCATAGATTGTTTTATGAGCTCTTCTATCTACAAAAATGTCTCCTTCATTAGCTAAAATTGGGATGATTGAAAAGTGTATTAATGTAACTGAAGGTAACAGTAAGCAATCTTCAGTTCCAATAAGATCAATTAGTTTTTCTTCAATATCTTGATATAAACTAGGGCTTCCAAGTAAACGAGACCAACTTGGATATGTTCCAAATCTTTTTACCGCTTCGCTTGAAGACTCCATTATTTCTTTATCAAGATCAAATCCAAGATAGTTACAAGAAGCGTAGTCAATTAGCCACTTATTCCCAACTTTGATTTTTCTACCATCAACAGCAGTGATTACCGCATCACTCATTGGATTTGTTTCGCTCAATTCATATAACGTTCTACATGAGTTTATTATCTTCTGATATCTTGACATTTCTGCTTTCTTTTCTAATCCCCCGTGTTCTCGACTAAAAGGTGGTGAGAAGTTCTGAAAGTCCATAGATGTTTTTTGTTTTTAGGAAAATTTGTTTTTTATATATGAAATTGGTTACTTTTTTTTATTTGAATATACTACTCGGTATGATATCATAACATTTGATTTTGTAAAAAATAAAAAAGTCTAAAATGAAAAAAATAAATCTTCTGTTGGTCGGTTTGATGATTCTGACATCATTTTTTGGATGTGGTCTGTTTTTCAAAGATAAAAAAGTAGAAGATGAAATTAAGACAGATGTGAAAGTGGAAGAAAGTACCGAAAATGAAAAAGTTGTAATGAGTTATAGTGAATGGCCACCTGATACTATAGTTTTTTTAGCTTCAGAAAAGGGGTTTTTTAAAGATCATGGTGTTGATGTAGAAGTTGTTTTTGTTGAAGGGTATGAAGATCTTTTTGAAAAAGTTGATAATGGTGAAATTGATATATGGAATAATACGTTCTTTGACCTTGTATATGAAGTTGGACATGGAGCGGATTGGCAAACAATTCTTGTTGAAGATTTCTCATATGGAGCGGATGGAATTGTTGTGATGGAAGATAGCGGTATTGATACAATTGCTGATTTAAAGGGGAAAAAAGTAGCGGTTGAGATGCAAACTGTTGGTGATTTTTTCTTGCAAATACTTTTAGAAAGAGAAAATTTAAGTGCTGATGATTTGACATTGATTGATCTTTCAGCTGAAGAGTCTGCTACTGCACTTATTAATGGAGAAGTTGATGCTGCTGTAACTTATGAGCCTTATATTACAGAAACAGCTGAAGAGGGAACAAAGATTTTAACAGATTCAGAAAGAGAAAAAGGGTTAATTGTAGATGTGCTTGTAGCTAATAAAAATTTAATTCCTGAAAAGAAAGAAAGTTATAAAAAGGTAATTTTAGGATGGTTGGATGCAGTTGATTATTTAAATAATGATCCAGAGGAAGCGGCTGAAATCTTAAAAGATATATTTGGTATGACTACTGAAGATACTGTTGCAATGTTTGAAACATTTAAAATTCCAAATTTAAGAGATAATCTCACAGCATTTAGTAGAGGAGCAGGGTTTGAGTCTTTATATACTCTGGGTGATTTATCTAAAGACTATCTGATTGATCAAGATATGCTTCAGGAAGAGTATGAAGTTGATGAGATTATAAATGATGACCTTATAAAAGAGCTTAATAAATAACAAAAAGTAAATAAGTATGGCACTTGCTTTATTGATATCTCTAATCTGTGCTTTAGGGTGGGGGCTGGTTGATTTGGGATATAAAATCGGTAGTAAGTATAATGTGGGTTCCTGGATGTTTGCTCTAACTGCTGAGCTTTTTGCTGTTGTAGTATGGGGAGGATATTTTCTTGCTTATGTACAGGAGTTGCCTTTGTTGGATAAAGGAATGGTGCCAATTTTATTTGTTGTAGCTTTTGCTGAATCAATTGGAATTGTTTTTTTGGCTAATGGGATGAAATATGCTGTAAGTAGTGCTGCACCTATTGCTGGATCTTTTAGTGTCCTTTCTCCAATTTTTGCTTTTTTTATTTTTAAAGAATCTTTAGGAGGATTTCAGATTCTGGCTCTTGTTTGTGTAGCTGTTGCTATTTATTTGTTGTCAGGGATGAAGCTTGAGAAAAACAAAGGTCTTTTTTGGGGGATTTTAACAATGATTTTTTGGGGTGCTTCTTCAACATTAATGGCGATTCCTGCAAGGTCGATGGGGGAGTATAATTCTATATTTTGGATAAAAACTTTTTCATTAATTGTTATAGGAACTGTTTTAGTTCTAAGCAGCAAAAGAAGAGAACAGATTGTTAAGAAACCTTTTGCATTATGGAAATTCGCTTTTTTGATTGGAATTTTGGAAACTGTGGCAACTTCTGCATGGATTATTGGAGTTGCACATTTTTCTTTTATTCAGATAGCAATTATTGCAAGTTTGTATCCGGTAATTCCTGTTCTTGTTATCTGGTTTTTTAAAAATATTGATAAAGAAGATCGCCCAAACAAGAAAAATATATCCGGACTGGTTTTTTCTGTACTTGCCGTGCTTTTAATAATCTTATCTTAGGTTTTTTTTCGTTTTCTCTTTTGTAAAGGTATCGAGATATGGAATGATGTCCCTTTATTTAGTTTTGATTTAAACCAAATTTTTCCTCCCATAAGTTCAATAAGGGATTTAATAATAGAAAGTCCAAGTCCAGTACCTTTAAGGCCCTTTTTTTGGGTATTTTCTGCTCTAAAAAATTTGTTAAATATATATTTTTGTTCATTTTTAGGGATACCATAACCGTTATCTTTTACTACACATTCAAGATTTTTCTTTGTAGATTTGATTTTAAGAGAAATTTTTGATCCATGAGGGGAATATTTAATTGAGTTAGATAATAGATTTTCAAGGATTTGGTAGATAAAGTTGTCATCAATATTAACCTTTTTAAGATTACCTTTTTTTGTAATTTTAAATTTATGATTTTTTTCTTTGAAATTTGTCAAAAGTTCCATATAGATATTATCTATAATTTCTTCAAGATTTGTTGGTTTAATTATAGGTTTAGCTCTTTGTGATTCAATTCTACTTATTGTAAGAAGTTTATTTACTATTTTAATCATTCTTTCGTTAGTTGTTTGGATGTCTTCAGCTATTTCCAGGTTTTCTTTTGTAAGATCTTTTTGTGTTAGTAAGGTTTCAGTAAGCCATTTTACTGAATTTAAAGGAGTTTTGAGCTGATGAGAAACAACTCCAATAAAGTTGCTTTTTAATTTGTCTATCTCGTATTCTTTTGTAATATCACTAAAGATGATAATACTACCAATTATTTTTCCCTTTCCGTTTTTTAAAGGAGAGATGCTGTCTGCGATTGGTATCTTTTCATCTTCTGATTTTAAGAGAAATGTACCTTTTGGAATACTTGTCTTTTTTCCATTTTTTAATGTGTCTTCTATTATCGAATAATCGATTTCATTAAGTTCTTCGTCGACAAATTTAATTACATCTTTAAATTTTTTACCTAAAGCCTCCTCTCTATCAATTCCGGTGATCTCTTCTGCAACAGGATTAAAAAGAATAATCTCTTGTTTTTTATTAAAAGCCACAGCTGCATCACCGATACTTTTTAGAAAGGTATTCAATTTTTCTTTCTCAGTTTCTACTTTACGTTTCTCGTTACGGATTTTGTCCATTGCTTCTTTTCTATCTGTAATGTTTCTAAAGATCGCTTGTATGACTGTTTTTCCATCTGAATTTGTAAAATGACCTGATGATAGTTCATAAGGGACTTTTTCACCTTTTGTTGATATCAAGGTTACTTCATATTTTGGAGTATCAGTGTCATGTTTTTTGCATTTAATATGATATTTCCATGTTTCATATAATGTTTTTTTTGTTAGAATACCTGATGTTAATATATTTTTCCCAATTAGATCTTTTTTTGTATATCCCAGCTCTTTTGTAAATTGGTTATTAAAGTCGTAGAATCTTAATTTTTCATCGAAAAGTACAATTGGGTCTTTTGCTATTTCAACTGTAGATCTAAACTTAAGCTCTGAATTTTTTAGATCTTTCTCCAGATTTACTTTTTTTGTAATATCTCTAAAAATTCCAAGTGTTGATAAAAAATTACCTTCTTTATCAAAAAGCCCGGTAACGTTACCTTCGACATAAATTTTTTTGCCTTTTTTGGTTAAAAAGACCGCTTCAATATCTGTAATTATCTCTCCATTTTTAATTTTTTCAAATATAGCATGACATCTTTTTCTATCTTCTTTTGGGAGGATATCTTTAATATTCATCTTTAACATTTCCTTTTTTGTATATCCAAGCTTCTGAAGTTCGGTTTTGTTTACATCTATAAAGTTACCTTTTTCATCAACAGATTGGATTAAGTCTTTGATGTTCTCAAAGATTTTTTTGTAATCTCGTATAAACTTTTTTTTGTTTTGTTTTCGTGACATTTATAATTTTTGAGTTTAATATGTTTTATTATTATAACATATTTTATAGATTGATGCAATTCTTTACTAATTCCGATATTTCTATTAAAATAAAAAAAATATAATCAAAACATAATGGCCGAAACAAAAAAGAAACTAAAAATTTTAGTTGTTGAGGATGATGCAGTAATACTTAAAACTTTAAGTTTGGTTTTTTTGGATGCTGAGTACAACATTTTAACTGCAACAGATGGTAGAGCTGGTTGGGAACTTATAAATAAGACCAAACCAGATCTAGTTTTACTGGATTTGATGCTTCCAAAAATGGATGGATTCGCATTTTTAAAGGAAATGAAGGCAAAATCAGATTTAAAGGATATTCCGGTTATTGTTTTATCAAATTTAGGTGGAGAAGAGGATGTAAAAAGAGCTATGAAGCTTGGAGCTCAAGATTATTATATTAAAGTTGATGTAAATCTTGATGAACTGTTAGATAAAGTAGAAAAAGTTTTAGGAAAAAAGAAATAATAATGAATTTACCTGGAAAATCAGATTTATCTGAAAAAAAGTATGGGGTTTTGTTAAATAAGATTAAAAAGTGTTATATTGATCTCTCTGATATTGATGAGAAGTTTATTCGAGGTACAGGCAAAGGCGGGCAAAAGATTAATAAGACAAACAGTTGTGTATATTTAAAACATAAACCAACAGGTATTAGTATTAAGTATCAAAAGGAGAGGAAGAGGAGTATGAATAGAGTACTTGCATTAAGGGAGTTGGTAGATGCAATTGAAAGGAAAATGAGTGGTAAAGCTTCAAAAAAGGAAAGAGAGATCGAAAGAAAGAGGAAATCTAAACACAATAAGAGAAGAAAAACTAAGATAAAGTATGGATAAAAATAGGCGGAAATTTAAAAAACTGGCAGAGATTATTATCTGCCAGCTTTTAATTTATTTCGAGTTATTGAAGGTTTAACTTCCGTTAGAGATCCATCCAAGATTTAAGAAAGTGTTTGTAACAATATTCATTGCCTGGTCTCTTTTAATTGGGGCGTTTGGTCGGAAAGTTCCATCTGGGAATCCTTGTACAATTGGGTCTGGTTGATGTGATGCAAAAGCAATATAGTCGTAATACCATAAAGTTTGATCTGTGACATCAGTAAATCCTGAAGTTGGATATGTCACAGCATGTATATCAAATTCTCCAACTGTTAGTAATACTTTTAAGAATTCAGCTCTTGTAATTGGTTGCATAGGTCGGTATGTTCCATCCTGATAACCTTCAAAAAGTGCAACTTCTGCTGCTCTATAAACTACCCTGTTCATGAATTCATCAGAGAATTGGTTAACATCTGTATAGATTTGAGGTTTTGTAATATCTGCTTGAGTGTCTGGGATTGTATAACAAGAGATTAAAGTAGCAATTTTTGATGCTTCAAATCTGTTTAAGTCTCGTGCAGGTAAGAAAGTGTCTGCAAAAACACCGGGTTTATATTGAGTATTGTCTTCATCATCTCTTCCATAACCCCAAACTATTCTGGATTCAAAGGTTGCGGAGTTTGGTCCAATTCCTGCCCCTAATTTGATTTGGATTCTTGTTAGGAAGTTGATAGGAGGCCAAGCCCAGTTTGTATAAGGAACATCTATATAGTCAAAGAATGTAGTTTCTTCAAAACATCTTTCTTGTTCTAGTTCAAAAGGTTCATTGTGGTCTCCAGGATGTTCTTCTTGGCAATCTAAAATACATTGAACAAGATCGTCAGGATCGGTGTAGTTTTCAAAACAAAGGTCATAACAGTCTTTATATTCTTCATCATGAGGGCAGTCTGGCCAGTCGAAGTAGCAAGACTCTTTACAAGCTTCCACATCTGTAACTGAAGGGTCAGCTTCACAGTAATTTATACAAAGTTGTAATGCTTGCATGTCTTCGTCAGTACATTCGTCTTCTTCTGGTTGATCTTCTTCAGGAGGACATTCCGGGGACTGTTCATCGCAAGTTTCAAAGCAGTTAGATAGCATAGGCTCTTGTGTATAAGTATCTCGACATAAGTCGTTACAAAGGTTCCAGGCTTCACAAGGTTCTTCACAGTCGAATTGTGCATCACAAACATCTGTAAAGCAGGCTGGCATTATACAACTGTCATAACAGTCTTGAAGTGCTTCTTCACATGTTGGTTCTTCTTCTTCCCAGCATTCCGGATATTCTTCGTTACAGTTTTCTGAACATGCTTCAGGATCTGAAGCTCCATCACCACACCAGTCTAAACATAGTTGCCATCCTTCACATGGATCTGAACACCAAAAATCTTCATCACAGTTTACGTAACATACAGCGCTACCATCACAATCGTTATAACAAGCAGTGAGTTGGTCATTACAGTCATCTCTGTCACATTCCGGCCAGTATGTGTCACAAACTAATTGCTGGCATAAACCTGGAATTGGATCGTACTCTTCACACCAGTCATAACAAAATCCCCATGCTTCACACATTAAAGCACAGTCGTCGTAATCTTCTTCACACTCTTGCATACATGCACCATCTCCATCACAGTTGTATAAACATCCTAGGAAAAGGGTATCGCAGTCTACTCTTTCAATACATTGTGGAAAGTCGAAATCGCAGCTTTCTTTACATGCCTGATTTGCATCAGGGTCTACGATGTCGCTGCAACCAGCATAACAAGCGAAGTATTCAAGACAGTCGTCGTCGAGTTCTACCGCACTTGCATAAGAAAAGGATAGTAGCAGGAATAAAATTCCACTTAAGAAAGCTACCAAAACCTTTGGGAAGTGTTTTCTCATTTGTTTTTGGTTATGTTTTTATTTTTATATTAAAATTTTTAAAAGAGGACTTTGTTACTTTTTAACCCGTTTTAAGGCGAAAGTAAATTACATTTTGTTGACTTTTTATGGAATTTATTTTGTAGAAATGTTTTTAAGGTAGTTTTTTATAAATGAAAGGGCTAATGTGGTGAGTAAATTTTTTGTACAGCGATTTTATGATAGGTTATGTTTTTCTTTATTTAAAACTGTTTTTAGGAAATATGTATACTCATTAAGAGTTAGAGTAAAAAAATAGTACAGAAATTGGGGTCTTGCTATTAAGTGCTATTGATTCTATAATTTTTTGCGTAAATTAATAAAAAAATATGTTAAAAATTAGAAATTTAATTGTATTTTCATTAGTGTTCATTTTTTGTGCAACACCTGTTTTGGCGCAAACAGATTCTGAGGTAGAAGATGAGTTGGGAAGAGAGATTACAACATCTGATATTTTTGCACAGATTAAGGATGAGTATTATTTAAAAGCAGAAGTTTTAAGTGTAGAGGAAGAGGAAGTGTTGATTGGTCCGGGAAGTGCTTATTACAACTCTTATTCTGATGAAGACCAGTATCAGGTGAATCAGGAGGTTGTGGTGAAGTTGGTGGAAGGAGACCAAGCTGGAAAGGAAGTGGATATTTATAATGAGGTGGCGGATAATCCTACACATATGAGGCTGAAAGTAGGGGAGAAGGTAATGTTGTATATAACTGAGTTTACAGATGGAAATAAACGGTATTTTGTATCAGCTTATGTGAGGAACTATTGGTTGTATGCTTTTTTTGCAATATTTTTTATTGCTCTACTTGCTTTGAGTGTAAAAAATGGACTTAGGGCAATTTCTGGATTACTGTTTACTATTGTTGTGGTGTTTTTTGTGGTGATTCCTTTGGTTTTGAAAGGGTATAATCCTTTTATGTTAGCGATACTTGCTGCTATGGTAATTTCTGTGTGTTCATTACTGATAGTAGGAGGATTTACCAAAAAAAGTTTAGGAGCGATTATGGGTACGGTTGGAGGAGTGTTTGTTGCGGGGCTGCTGGCTATTATTATGAGTAATTTGATAAAGCTAGGTGGAGTTTATAGTGAAGATACCAGGATTTTATTTTCACAAAGACCGGATTTGGATTTTCAGAGTTTGTTGTTTGGAGCGATTTTACTTGGATCGCTTGGTGCGGTTATGGATGTGGGGATGTCTATTTCCACAACAATTACTGAGATTCAAGAAAAGAATAAAAGTGCAACGTTTAAAGATTTGTATAAGTCTGGGATGGTAGTTGGTAAAGATATTATCGGAACAATGTCGAATACGTTGATTTTGGCTTATATTGGTAGTGCACTACCGCTTGTCTTGTTTTTTGTGAATTTAGATGCTGAGTTTTCTCAGATTATAAATTTTGACTTTATTGGAGCAGAGGTGGTGAGGTCACTGGCTGGTAGTATTGGCTTGATCTTTGCGATACCGATTACTGCATTTTTTACTTCTTATTTAAAAACAAAAAAAAGTTAATATGAGACTTTATTATTTTAGTAGCTTTTTTATAAGTTCTGCAATCTGGGTTTTGTATTTGGAGTAGACTAGAAAGGAGGTGCTTAAAGCTGTAGTAGAGCCCAGGGCTATTGGGAGTGGGTCGACTGGAGTTTTTTCGGATTCGTTTTCGTCTTCTTCTGCTTTTGCTAAAGCGATCAGTTCAATTTCCTGGAGTTCATAAGTTTGATTATCGATTTTTTGGGCTAGAATTTCGATTTGGTTGTTTTCGGCGAGAATATTTGCCATCTGTTCTTCTGGGAATTCTTTGGGGTTGTATAAGATGTTGAACTCCTGGTTGTCATAAGTGACTGAGAAGGAGGATGGGGGAGTTAAGTTGGTTATTGTGGCTGTGAAGTTATATGAAGTTGGGTTTTCTTCTCCTTTAGTTATATTTGGTGTCCAGATGTAGTCAGTTTCTTCCTCTTCTTCGGGGAGTTTAATAATTGTGTTAAGGGCGTAGGAGTGGTCTTCCTTGGCGCTTTCATAAAAGATTTCGCTAATTATATTGTCCTCGAAATCTATTAAATGGATTTCATCGGCTGAGTTGGCCAGGGGGATATCTATTTCTGAGGCTGGAATGACCAGATATTCCTGACTTTTTATAATCGTTGTGTCTGGAAAGACAAATGGTTTGCTTCCTTCCGGATCGTCGTCGAGTGCCCAGTTGCCTAAATTAATATCTTCTGGACCCGGATTGTAGATTTCAAGCCATTCTTTATCGCCATCTTTGCCTTTTGGGTTGGGGAGAGCTTCGGTAATTATGATGTTTTCACTTAAATCACCGTTTTGGTAAATCCTTGCTGGAGTGTATTTGTTTTTTTTGGAAGTAGATTTTTTTTCTTCATCTGGGGAGGTGATAGCGGTGATAGTTTTTGAATTTATAGTGGGAGATGGGGTTGAACTGGATTTTTGATTTGAATCGTTATTTGTTTGTGAAGAACTGTTACCTGAGAAGATGTTTTCTTCTCCTGGAGTTAATGTTGCTGTTTCCAGGAAATTATTGTTGTCATCCCTGGCAAAGCTCATTTTTTCGGTAGATTTTTCGTAATAAATCTCTTCAATTACTTGTCCATCTTCTAAAAGTAGTCGCGCCGATTCATCTGAATTGTTTAAACTAATTTTTGAATCTGATGAAAGTATAGCTAGATACCCGTTTTTTGGAATTTTAAGTCCTTCAAGTGAAAAAGGTTTACTGCCACCATCTTCATCATCAATATATAGTCCTGTTAAAATTAAGTCCTCGGAACTTAAGTTTTTAATTTCTATCCATTCATTACCAGAATCGCTCCCTTCCGGGTTGGGGAGGAATTCGTTGATGATAATTGACTTTATTAATAAAGAAAGATCTGTGAACAGTGGTGGTTCATCAGTAGTGATCGAATCATCTTCAGAATTTGTTTCATCATCTGAATTAGTATTAAGTTCTGTAACAATAGTTACTTCATAAGGAACAGAATCGTTATTCTCTATAGTTGTCTCTTTTTCATCAACAATTGAATCTTCTTCATTGATATCTTCCTGTTCTTCCTCCTCTTCATATATCACCCAATCATCAACAGTATTGGTGTCTTCATCTGTAATTCTTGCAATACTTACATTTTTATCAATTTCGTCACTATTTATACATTCTCCTTCCCATTGTTCTTCGAGAATTAACTCCTGTAAATCTTCAACTTCAGAGGAGGTTGGGGATGAGTTTTCCCAACAAACTGCGTCAATTATTTCATCCTGTGGATTTATTAAAATTACCTGCTCACTTGTACCTGTTAAACCACTTTTTTCAATATCTATATATAAGGTATCCTCAAAATAAACTGCTGAAAGTGTCTTTTTGAAGGTAATTACTATGTTATCACCACTATATATAGGTATATCTGAAGCAATTTCAATAAATTTACTATCATCTTTAAGATAATAACCATTAAATATAGCTCCTTGTCCATCATTTCCATCATCTAAAACTAACAGCTTAATCCAGTCATTTTCAGTATTTTTAAAGGAAACCTCATCAATTAAAAATTCCATTTCTTGATTTTCAACTTCTGGAGTAGCTGGATTTTCTGAAAAATTGGCATAAATAATGTTTGAGTTGAAAGTTAAAATCCAAACTAGAAAGAGTAGAATTTTTTTCATTACTTTTAAAATTAATTCACTCCAAGAGTAGCAAAAAAATATGAACAGAATATTAAAAATTTATTAAAAAATCATCCAAAAAAAATCAAAAAAAATCCCATCAAGAAATCCCATTTTTTTCTTTACTTGATAAACAAAATAGCTGATTGACATTTTTGCCAATTTAAGTTAAATTTAACTTGAAAAATTATTAAAAAGTCTAAGAAAAGCCGACAGTAAGAGAGAATTGTAGAGAAATTTATTATATATATTCCCAGTTTAAGATATAAAATAAGGCAGAATACAATCTCAATTATTTAAGGTCACTCTTGGACTTCAACTCAGTCTAACCTTATTTAAAAATGACTACATTAACTATTTTCTTAGTTTTAGCCGGACTAGCAGGAGGAGGAGCAATCGGTTATGTATACAGAAGAAAAATCGTTGAGGAGAAACAAAAAGACGTTGTTGATAAGAGCAAGAAGATGATGCAGGAAGCAACAACAAAAGCAAAAGAAATGCTTCTGGAAGCTAAAAATGATGCTTTCAAAATTCAGGAAGAAGCAAAAGTTGAAGAAAGAAAAAAACGTGAACAGTTAAGTAAAACTGAAGAACGTTTAGTGAAAAAAGAAGAAGCACTCGATAGAAGAACAGAAGGAAATGAGAAAATTAGAGAAGAGTTAGAAGTAAAAGTCGAATCTATTAAAGAACTCAAAGAAAAGGTACAAGCTATGTACCAAAAGCAGGAAGATGAACTTTCAAAAATCACAAGTCTTTCAAAAGAAGAGGCAAAAGAACTTCTTTTAAAGAAGGTGGAAGAAGAATCGAAAGAGGATATTATTGAACAGATCAAACGAACTGAAAAAGCTTTAAAAGATGAAGCTGAAAATAAGGCAAAAAGTATTATTGCAGATGCTATCCAAAAATATGCAGCAGAAACAGCTGTGGAGTCTACTGCAACAATCGTGGATCTGCCTAACGATGAGATGAAAGGTCGAATTATTGGTCGTGAAGGTAGAAATATTAATACTTTTGAACAGATTACCGGTATTGATGTAATTGTGGATGATACTCCTGGATCAATTGTGATTTCCGGGTTTGATTTGATTAGGAGATATGTTGCGAAAGTGGCTTTAACCAGACTTATTGAAGATGGACGAATTCACCCTGCACGAATTGAGGAAACTGTTGAAAAAACTATTGGTGAAGTTAATAAACTGGTTAAAGAACTTGGTGAAAAAGCTGTTTATGATACCGGTGTGGTTGGTCTGCATCCAGATTTAGTTAAAATTCTTGGACGACTTAAGTTTAGATCCAGCAATAATCAAAATGTTTTAAAACATTCAATGGAGGTGGCATTCTTGGCTTCTGCAATAGCTTCTGAGCTAAAGGCAGATGTGGATGTTTGTTTGAAAGCCGGACTTTTACATGATATTGGGAAAGCTGTTAACCATGAAGTTCAGGGCTTCCATGCAAATATTGGTGGAGATATTGCCAAAAAATATGGGCTTTCTGATGCTGTTGTGCATGCGATTTACTCACATCATGGTGATCCTGAACCGGAAACTGTTGAAGCAAAGATACTGCAGGCTGCAAATTTGATTTCGAATGCAAGACCAGGTGCAAATAAAGACAATTTAGATAATTATGTAAAGAGGATGAATGAGCTTGAGAATACTGCTTCATCATTTGATGGAGTAAGAAAAGCTTATGCAATTCAAGCTGGAAATGAAGTAAGAGTGTTTGTTGAACCTGAAATTGTCGATGATCTTCAATCAATTAAACTTTCTCATGAAATTGTTAAAAAGATTGAGAGAGATTTAAACTATCCAGGTCAAATTAAGGTTGATGTTTTAAGAGAAACTCGAGCAGAAGAGTTTGCTAAATAAAGAATAATGAATAAAAAGAAGAGATTATTACTACATGCATGTTGTGCTCCTTGTTCCACAGTTCCTTTTAAAAGATTAAAGGATAAAGGGTACGATGTGACATTTTTTTTCTATAATCCAAATATTTTTCCAAAAGAAGAGGAGTGGAAAAGGCGAAAAGAAGCGATAGATTACTATAAGAAGCATGGAATTAAATATTTTATTGATGCCGGGGATAGGGATTTGTGGTCAAGTATGATTGAAGGGTTTGAAAAAGAGCCTGAAGGAGGGAAGAGGTGTATAAAATGTTACGATATGCGGCTTCGGAAGACTGCGATAGTTGCAAAGAAGAATGGATTTGATGCGATTGCAGCGACTTTGACAGTTAGCCCTCATAAGGATAGTAAGAAGGTTAATAAAGTAGGAAGGAATGTAGCAAAAGAGTTTGAAATTGAGTTTGTGGATGAGGATTTTGGGGAGAATGATGGTTTTAAGGAAAGTTGTGAGATCAGTCGTCAAGAAGGGTTCTACCGACAAAAGTATTGTGGGTGTGAGTTTTCGATGGGGTAGGGGGAATTGAATAAAATCTTCCTCTTGACTACGAATAAACATTTGCTATATTTATTTAGCACTCACATTTTTGAAGTGCTAATTTATATAATTTAACCTAAAAAATATGTCTACAGTAAAACCTTTAGACGACAGGGTGGTCGTTAAGGCAGTTTCTGAAGAGAAAACTGTTTCTGGTATTGTGATACCTGATACTGCTTCAAAAGAAAAACCTCAAAAGGGGAAAGTTGTTGCGGTTGGTCCTGGTAAACTTACAGATCAGGGGACTAGACTTCCTATGGATTTAAAAGTTGGGGACACTGTTTTATTTACTAAATATGGACCTACTGAGATTGAGGTTGAAGGAGAGGAAATCCTTGTATTAAATCAGTCAGATGTTTTGGCTGTTTTTGAGTAAATCCTTTAAAGAGTGAAATTTTTTATCATATAACCAATTAAAAATTATGGCTAAACAAGTAAAATTTAGTGACGATGCTCGTCAGCAGCTCATGGAGGGAGTGAAAAAACTTTATGATGCTGTAAAAATTACTATGGGACCAAGGGGAAGAAATGTGATTTTCGATAAAAAGTACGGAAATCCTACAATTACTAACGATGGTGTAACTATCGCAAAAGAGATCGAATTTGAAGATCGATTTGAAAACATGGGAGCTTTACTCGTAAGAGAGGTAGCTTCAAAAACTAATGATGTGGCTGGTGACGGTACTACAACTGCTACTGTTCTTGCTCATGCAATCATCTCTGAAGGACTTAGGAATTTAACTGCAGGTGCAAATCCTGTTGAACTTCAGGATGGTATTTCTAAAGCTGTTGAAACTATTGTTGAGGAGCTTGGAAAGATGGCTAAACAGATCAATACAAAAGAAGAGATTGCTCAAGTGGCAACAATTTCTGCTCAAAATCCGGAAGTTGGAAAGTTGATTGCAGAAGTTATGGATATGGTTGGGAAAGATGGTGTGATTACTGTAGAAGAGTCTCAAACTATGGGGCTTTCTAAAGAGGTTGTAGAAGGTATGCAGTTTGATAATGGATATATTTCTCCGTATATGGTTACAGATCCAAATACTATGGAGGCTTCTTATAAGGATGCGAAGATTTTGATTACTGATAAAAAGATCTCTTCAATTCAGGAGGTTTTGCCACTTCTTGAGAAATTGGCTCAAAGCGGGCAGAAAGAGCTTGTGATCATTGCAGAAGATGTTGAGGGTGAGGCTTTAGCAACTTTTGTAGTTAATAAGCTTCGTGGAACTTTGAATGTTTTGGCAGTAAAAGCGCCTGCATTTGGAGATAGAAGAAAAGAAATGCTTAATGATATCGCTGTTTTGACAGGTGGAAAAGTTATTTCTGAAGAGGTAGGGCTTAAACTTGAGAATACTGAGATAAATGATTTGGGTGCAGCTGATAGAGTTATTGCTACAAAAGAAAACTGTACAATTGTTGGAGGAAAAGGAAATGGTTCAGAAATTGAAGCTAGAAAGAATGAGATTAAAGTGACTATGGATCAATCTACTTCTGATTTTGATAAAGAAAAGATGCAGGAGAGATTGGCGAAACTTGCCGGTGGTGTAGCTATTATTAAGGTAGGTGCAGCAACAGAGGTTGAGCTTAAAGAAAAGAAACATAGAGTGGAAGATGCTTTGTCTGCTACAAAAGCGGCAGTTGAAGAAGGAATTGTGCCAGGTGGTGGAGTTGCACTTCTACAGGCAGCAAAGATTTTAGATGAATTGAGTGCTACTGGTGATAAAGCGACTGGAATTCATATTGTAAGACGAGCACTAGAGGCACCGGTTTGGCAGATTGCTAATAATGCTGGTAAAGAAGGTGCAGTAGTTGTGGATGCAGTGAAGAATGCTAATAAAGGAAATGGTTATGATGCTGATAAAGATAAATATGTAGATATGATTGAAAGTGGAATTGTTGATCCTGCAAAGGTAACAAGATCTGCTTTGCAAAATGCAGCGTCTATTGCTGGAATTTTCTTAACAACAGAGTCTGCGATTACTGACATCCCAGAATCAAAAGATGATGCAGCAGCTGCAGCGGCAGCAGCAGCACAGATGGGTGGCGGAGGAATGCCGGGGATGATGTAAGGATGATGCCGGGAGGATTGTATACAAAAATTAAAGGGCAAGTCTGAGTGGGCTTGTCCTTTTTAGTGATTAGAAGACTTCTTGAACTTGAGTATTAAAAAAAGTATGTATGGTTTATGTATGTATTCAATACAAGATCAATACATATTTGATACATATTTTTTTTGAGGTTCAATGTCTAAGATTAAATACGGAATAAATTGTAACCAATTTGTTTTTGTTATGTATTGATAAGTAGTGCTTTTCTGCTAGAATTTGCTCTACAATTTAATTTTTAAAATTATGAAAAAATTTGTGATCCTGAATATTTGTGCTCTTTTCACTTTTCTTGGGTGTGCTGCAGCTCCAACTGCAACTCCAACAGTAGCTCCAACTGAACAAGTAGAAGATGTGCAAGAGGAATCAGTAGGATATCAGTTATTTGAAGATGAAATCCACAATATTAGCTTTGAGTATCCTTCTGATTGGGAGATAAGAATGAGTGATGCGAAAGCTACTTATTTTGGTAATAAGGATAAACAGCTTTCTTGGGAGCAGGGAGGTATAAGTTATTTTATTCTAGATAATCCTGAAGGTTTAACATTACAGGAATATTTAGATCAGGAATATGAAATTTGTTTAGAAGAAGCTCCGGTTAGTGAGGTTTTTGGTCAGTTTTGCTTTGAACAAAATGTAAGTGAATGGAGAACTAATATTGAAGATGGTCATACCTTTATTCAGAGTGATATTCATGGAGTTCCAGAAAGTGGAGAGCGAGCAAAGGACGTTTATATTTTAAAAAATATGAGTAAAACACCAGATTTTTTCGTAAAAATGACTTTTGTATACATGCAAGATACATTTTTTATGGATGAACTTTCTGGTCATGTTTTACAATCTATTTTGATAAAAGATATTGACGAAAGTGAACCGTTAAATGAAGAAGAGGAATATTTAAACAGACATTTGGGAATATCTTTTACTTATCCAGGAGATTGGGGAAAAGTTGAACTTGATTATGAAGAAAATACTCATGCTCATTTAAGTTTTTCAAATTATGGAATAGGAATGAGTTTATATACTGATGGTCCGGGAATTGGAAGAGGTGGTTATTGGGGTGATAACGCAATGTATATTACAGATCAAGCATTTATTGATGGTTATTGTGAAGATACTACTTTTCATAAGTTTGCAGGTAATGTAGAAAAATGTGAGATAATGGTGAATTCGAATAATGTGAAATATGCAAAGGTTACTGAAGAAAATTTTATGATGGGGGATGAGTCGGTATTGGCTACCAATTACTATATTTATAATCCAAATTCTGACTATAGAGGTATTATGATTTCAGATCATGATTTTAGACTTGATAATGCTTTGGGTTATGAAGACGAGTATGAGGAATTTGTTGATAGTATAAAGTTTGAATAATTTTCATTTTTTGCTATATTTAGACAAATTTTAATAATTTAAAAAACAAATGAAAAAAAATCTTACCATTTTTTCGATTGTGGCTATTTTAGCTTCAACAATTTTGCTGAGTATTCCTGCTGCTTTTGCGGCTTTTTCTGATGTGCCAAATTCGCACCGTTATTTTGATGCGATCTCTTTTGTGAACTCTGAAGGAATTGTTCAGGGGTATGATGATGGTACTTATAAACCTGAAATTCCTCTAAACCGTGCGGAGATGCTTAAAATAATTGTTGAAAGTAAATATACTCCTTCTGAGTTTGATCCTTTTATGAATCAGCCTTGTTTTAATGATATTGATCCAACTCAATGGTATACAAAATATGTTTGTTTTGCAAAAGACCAGGGAATTGTGCAGGGATATAGTGATGGATCTTTTAAACCTGCCCAAATTGTAAATTTTGTGGAAGCTTTGAAGATAACTGAAAAAGGGTATGGATCTATAGCTACTGAAGGGACACCCTGGTATAAAAATTATGTGGATGAAGCTTCTGCAGACAACTTAATCCCACTTGATGTAACAGCTTTTAATAACTACTTCACAAGAGGTCAAATGGCTGAGATGATCACTCGTTTTGTAAAAGAGGGAGATGGAAGTCTTGATACTTACCTTGGAGATATTTCCGGGATTGTAAATGATTACAATACTATCGCCAGTGGTGGATTCATTACTTCTGATTTAAGTAATATTGAAGTTGATTGGAATGATGAAGTGACTGAAGTGGATCTTGAGTATGTTGTATTAGGAAAAGCTTATCAAACTCCAAATCTTGAAGATTATGTCATTATTAATTATCAACAGACAGCTTTTGAAAGTATTGCTGATTACTATACTTTTTATAATGCGGGGACAGTCACAAATGGCGAGTATGAAGGAGATATGTTTTTAACTATTGATGTGGCATATCCCACAATGGGTGGCCAGAAAGTCCGGAATGGAATTTATGACTGGGCAAGAAACAGAATTATCTTTTTGTGGATGGATGATGACTATGAATCTGATATCGAAACAACTTTAATGAAACCGGTTTTTGGAAGTTATGTGCCTGCTTTAGATTTTCCTGAAAGTCTTGATATTGCAGATACTGATCTTGATATTGAAAAGAAACCAACAACTTTGTTTTCATCTTTACTTTTAAGTGAAGTTACAGATTATAGTTATTTGTTTGATGTTGATGATTTTGAAGTTTATTTGAACAACACCAATGACTGTTTTTTAACACCAAAACCTGATGGGACAATTCAGGAGTATTCTCAGGAGCTGGATTTCTTATTGGAAGGGGATGTGCTTGATATAACATGGCTTTCAGGAGTTGCTAATGAAGGGTCTTATTCAAGCGGGGAGTTTGCTGTTTATGGAGCTTGCCACGAAATAGTTACCGAAGATGATGTGGATTTTGAAAATGATTTAATTCAAGCAGGAACAACTTCTTCCGGTGATCCTGTATATGAATATAATGATCTGCAGGCTGATGAACTGGTTGATATTTATGAAAATCAATATTACTCAGAGGAAAAGATGAGTTACAATGAATTCCTTGGAAATTATCCGGTTGTTTTCTGGCAAAGTCCTCTTGGCTATTGGTTAAAATTTAAAAATTCATTATTTATCCCACCGGTTGAAATGGGAAAGCCGGTTATTTATCTTTATCCGGAAAAAGAAATTGATGTAAATGTAAAAGTGGCTCCAAATGGAGGGTTTACAGTTACAGAACCTGAATATTTGGATGGTGGATGGGATGTAAGAGCTTATCCTAATGGTCGGCTTGTGAATAAACCTGATAAAGTGGAGTATCCTTATCTTTTCTGGGAAGGAAAAGGATGGAATTATGAGATGCCGAAAGAAGGTTTTGTGGTGCCAGCTGATAAGTTGAGTGGATTTTTAACTAAATCTTTAAGTCGGCTTGGATTGAATGGACAAGAGATTGCAGATTTTAAAGAGTTCTGGTTACCAAAAATGTTGAAAGCAAATAAACCTTACTATTTTGTGACATATATGGATCAGGTTAAGTTTGAAGCTTTGGCTCCATTAACAGTTACACCAAGACCTGATACAGTGATCAGGGTATTTATGGATTACAAACCTCTTGATAAATATATGTACGTAGATCCAATCTATTTAACTGCACCTGAGAGAGATGGATTTACAGTTATTGAGTGGGGTGGGGCGCTTAATAGGTAATACTGTATTTATAATTTAACTTAAATTAATCATGGGAATTGAAGAAATTCATGGTAGTTCGGAAACAGATGGAATACCACAGATTCTTGATGGGGAAGAGGTTGAATATGGAGTATATGGAGTTGAAGGTCCAAATCCATTTAATGATGCATTAGGATTTTATGGAATATCAGACTTGGATGAATCTGAAATGTTTACAGGTTTAGGTCCTGAAGCTGATAGAATTTTAACTGAACTTATTAAGGAATCAGCTATGCATGATGGGATGGTAGCAATTGAACCGGAAAGTTTAGCAAGAAGTATTGCTGATATTAATGATGAAGCATTGCAGTATACTGATGAAGAACCAGAAAAAGGAGATACAAAAAAGGTGATGGCTTTTGTTCGGGAAATGATGGAACCAATTGTAGAACTTGCAAGGATTATCCCTTTTAAAAGAATTCTTGAAGAAATGATCTCTTTTCATGGTGAAAGTTGTCATGTAAAGAATCGGGTAATTCAAAATGTTTTATTATTAAAAGTAGTTGGCTTATTGGATAAAATGCAAGATAAAGGGTTTATTACAAGAAGACAGTTAGCTCTGAAAAGTGGAAGAAAGGTTAATGTTGTTTTTCTTTCACCAAATTTTATAAAAGGATTATTAGCGAGACGTCGTGAAAGAGTTTAGTCTACTATTAATTGGAGTGTTGTTTTTAGCCGGATGTGGAAGTCCTGGAGTTGAAGCTGAAGATGCAGAAGCTGATAGTAAAGAGTCTATCCAGGAGCATTATTCTGAATTCCCCAGAGACAGTTCTTTTTGGGAACAGGCTTTTTCAAAAAATTTTGAGTCGGATGAAGTTTTGAATGGAAAAGTTTATGGTGGGATTATTCCTCATCATCTGCTTGTGAAAGATGTTACCGGGTCGTATTTTAAGCTTTTGGCTGAACATACGGATCCTGAGGTTGTTGTGGTTATTGGTCCTAATCATTTTGAACAAGGTTATTCAATTTTGAGTTCCAAGTATCCTTTTAAAAGTTTATTTGGGTATTTGGAGCCCGAGCTTTCAATTATTAATGGACTTGAGAAAAATGGAATCTTACAGATAAATGAAAAAGTTTTTGAAGAGGAGCATTCGATTACTTCTGAGGTTTCTTATATTAAGAAATTATTCCCAGAAGCTAAGTTTGTTCCAATTGTACTTCGAGTTAATGTGAAAGAGGAAGATTTGCAGGCAATTGCTGAATATTTACATCAGAATCTTCCGGAAGAGTCTTTGGTGCTTGCTAGTGTGGATTTTTCACATTACATATCAGCTGATGCGGCTCAATTTCATGATCTTAAGTCGATAGCAGATATTGAAAGTTTTAACTATCCTGAGATACAAAATATTGAGGTGGATTCACCGAATTCTATTTTTACATTACTAAAATATTTAGAGAAGAGAGGTAAGCAGGATATTGTGAAGTTTAAAAATACAAATTCCGGTTACTATTTAAATAAATTAGATTTTAAAGAAACCACAAGTTATTTGTGGTCGTATTTTGTGGAGGGTCAGCCCAAAGCACGAAATTTGAATACAAAAATGATTTTTCCGAATATGAAAATGTCTGCTGATGAAGCGATTTCTCTATTAAAAGGAGGCGAGAATCGGTTTTTTAGAGGAGTAGATGAGATTTTTTACTACTCTTTTGAAGATTTGTCAGTTGAGAGTGGAAGATTTTTTAATAAATATGGAGTAAAGCATCTACAAGAAGAGTCTCCACTTGGAAATGCGGATTATATTTTAGGGAAAGTGGAAGGTGATACTAAAATTGAATTTAAGTTTTTCTTTCCCGAGAAGAAAATGCTTTAATAATTTCAAGTAATAGAAAGCTACCAAAACAAACAGCTAATATAATTCCCCAATCTATAACTCCAAGAGGCATTGACCCCATCGGGCCTGCAAGTGGAGTGTATAGAGCTGCAAGCTGAATTAAAAAAGAAATGAAAAACGCTCCATTTAGATATTTATTGGAAAACAGTCCACCTTTCCAAAAAGGTTTTTCTGATCTAATTGAGAAAACAATAAACAGTTCAAACATAACTGCAGTGGTAAAGACCATAGTTCTTGCTTTGGTGTAATCGGTTCCAGTTTCCGGGAGATAGTACATAAAGATTATAAAGTTAACCACAAGCGCCAAAGCCCCAATACCAAGAGCAGCTTTTACAATATGATGAGTGATGCCTTTCTTTGGATCTTTAGGCGGTTTTTCCATAATATCTTTGCTTGGATTCTCAAAAGCAAGCGCCAGAGCAGGGAAAGAGTCGGTGACAAGATTAATCCAAAGGATCTGCAATGCAGTAAAAGGTTGAGGAAGTCCAACCATAAAGGCAATAGTTACAAGGAGAAGCTCATCAAAATTACTTGAAAGCAGGAAAATAATAAACTTCCTAATGTTATCATAAATGGTCCTTGCATATTCAATAGCAGTTTCTATAGTTGTAAATTTGTCATCTGTGAGAATAATATCTGCAGTTTCTTTCGCAACATCCTGTCCACGAATTCCCATAGCGATTCCAATATCTGCAAGTTTGATAGCAGGGGCATCGTTCACTCCATCTCCAGTCATAGCTACCAAATGTCCATGCTTTTTCAACGCTTTTAATATTTTTTCTTTCTGAGTTGGGGAGGTTCTGGCGAAAACATTGATTCTTTTAATGATACTTGCGATTTGGGCTTCATTTTTTTCCTCAAGATCCTGACCACTCAATATAGATTCATCATTTACCTCAAATCCAAGATTTCTGGCAATAGCTTTAGCTGTGATTTTGTGATCACCGGTAATCATGATTGGTTTTATTCCGGCTTTTTGGCAAATTTTGATAGATTCTTTAACTCCCGGAGCTGCAGGATCTATCATTGCTGCAAGCCCAATAAACTCAAGTTCGCTTTCAATTTGTTCTTCAGTTAGCTCTTTTGGATCTTTAACAGCTTTTATTTTCTTTTTACCAAGTCCAAGAACACGGAAACCTTCTTTTGCTAATATATCAAGTTGTTTTTGTACATCTTTTTCGGTTTTTTTATCTATAGTACTCACATCAAGCATAGCCTCCGGCGCACCTTTTGTGAAAACATAAAGGTTTTCTTTATCTTCAGGTTTAGAGAAAACTTTAGACATTCTTTTCCTCTCTTCTTCAAAAGGAACTTCGTGGACTTCTTTGAAATGATTAAGCTTTTCTTTGATATCTGCTTTTTCACCTAAAGTTAAGAAAGCGCCTTCAGTTGGATCACCGATAACTTTACAACAATTACCTTTTTCTTTTGTTAAAGAGGCATCGTTGCATAAATATCCAGTTTTAATTAAATTCTGGACATTTTCAGTTTTAGCTGTAAATTTTTCAGAGATATCATAACCAGCACCTTTGACTTCCAGTTC
>Ga0180433_10002733_pt1 | contig 26795 bp, 20 predicted proteins | sample SS_ome_8_FD_132980 | JGI IMG/M metagenome (GOLD analysis project Ga0180433, IMG submission 132980) | Hypersaline lake sediment archaeal communities from the Salton Sea, California, USA - SS_1_D_1 metaG | ecosystem: Environmental > Aquatic > Non-marine Saline and Alkaline > Hypersaline >... | reverse complement strand
TTCAGCAATAACTTTTAGCTTAAATGCAGTACTGTAACGAATGGTTTGTCCTGACATAGATTTTTACCTCCCATTTTCGGTTCAAAAGTGTAAACCTATTTCAGGACAAGACCAAGGAAAAAGGAAAAAGAATCAAGACATAAGAAGCAAGAATGAAGAATAAAGACCAAAGACCAAAGACCAAAGACCAAAGACTAAAGACTAAAGACCAAAGACCAAAGACTAAAGACTAAAGACTAAAGACTAAAGACAAAAGATAAAAGATAAAAGATAAAAGATAAAAGATAAAAGATACAATGGGTTAAGAGCTTTAGAAAGTGAGAACTTTAGAACTTGAGAGGATTTATGTTCAGAAGCCAGAGGCCAGTGGTCAGAAATCAGCGGGGATTATTTACGGGAAGAGTGATTTTCAAAAATAATATCACAATACAAGCTCCCCTGATAAGGGGAGACTAAGAGGGGTTTATGATATATATTATTTTTGAAAATCTTGTCCTTATAAGGAGAAAGAAACAAGTTTCAAGGTGCAAGAAGTGAGAACAGACTACGTCCCTCTGGGGGAGAAATTTTGAAATAGTCCACGGACAGCAGACAGCTCGGTGAGGCGGTCAGCGGTCGGCGGTCTGCGGTCAATATAAAGTGTCAAGCTGACTCTAAGACTCTATGACCCTATGACTCTAAGACCCAAAGACCAAAGAATAAGGATTTAAAAACGGAGGATCAATGCTTACAAAACGCATCATCCCCTGTCTGGATGTAAAAGATGGCAGGGTGGTTAAAGGGATACATTTCAAAGATCTGCAGGATGCCGGGGATCCGGTTGAACTGGGATTGAAATACAATGATCAGGGAGCAGATGAACTGGTGTTTCTGGATATTACTGCTTCTGATCAGAAGAGGAAAACTGTCAAAGATCTGGTTAAAAAAGTTGCCAGGAATATATTTATTCCCTTTACCATCGGGGGAGGAATAGGATCAACTGAGGATATCAGAGTCATACTTGAAAACGGTGCAGATAAAGTCGCTTTGAATACGCATGCAGTACTGCATCCGGATATCATAAAACAGGGAGCGGGACTGTTCGGATCCCAATGTATAGTAGTTGCTATGGATGTAAAAAAGATACAGGGAGAATGGAGAGTGTTTATCTATGGTGGGGAAAAGGATACCGGATTAGACGCGTTAATCTGGGCACAGCAGGTTGTTCAGTATGGAGCCGGGGAGATTCTTCTCACCAGTATGGACCGGGACGGTACTAGTAAAGGATTTGATATTGAGATCACTAAAAAGATCGGCAGCTCAGTTTCCGTCCCAGTGATCGCCTCCGGAGGCGGAGGAGATCTGGTGCATTTCAAAGAAGCTTTTCAGAAAGGAAATGTAGATGCGGTTCTGGCTGCTTCTGTATTTCATTATAACAACATTAAGATCAGTGAATTAAAGGAGTATCTTTATAATCAAAACATACCCATAAGGAGTTACTATGGTTACAGTAAATAAATTGACATTCAATGATAAAGGATTGATACCTGCAGTGGTTCAGGATGCTGATACCAATGAAGTGTTAATGGTTGCCTATATGAACAAGCAGAGTCTTGAGATCACATTACAGGAAGGCAGAACCTGTTTTTTCTCCCGCTCCAGGCAAAAACTCTGGAGAAAAGGAGAAACCAGCGGACATGTTCAGAAGGTAAAAGAAATATGGGCTGACTGTGATAAAGACTGTCTGGTTGTCAGAGTTGATCAGACCGGTCCTGCCTGTCATACCAACAGAAGAAGCTGTTTTTTTAATAGGATGATGTAGAATACGGCTGGATTTTTTGTATAAACTGTTTAAAAAAATAACCACAGAGAACGCAGAGCAAAAAACAAGGGAACAGAGGTGAATTTTTTTGTTTTATCAAATCTATATTTTCTCTGTGTCCTTTGCGGACTTTGCGTTAAGTTTTTTAAAATGGGAATTACAGTTGATTTTCAATGTGAATTTTAATAATTTAAAAATTAATCAGATAGTAAAATGTAAAGTGAATAATTTTTCTGGAATAATAAAATCAAGAGGTATACGATGAATTCAAAACTATTTAAGTTTGTATTGGTTGTGTTCATTATCAGCTCATTTTTTGTTACAAGCAAAAGCAATGCTCAGTATTATACTCAGTCCCGGTATATACTCACCTCCCCGGGTAGTTTTCAAAACGGATTTCTGGGGTATCTGAATCCGGCTCTGGTAAATTTTGTCAGCGGACCTGAACTGTTCATGTTCTCAACTGACAGGAACCAGGGAGAGTTATCAGGCAGACAGTGGGGTATAGTCGGAGCAGTTCCTCACCTCAGTTTTGGAGCGATTAATCACAGGGTAGAAGGAGAGCGATATTCTGATTACCGGATAGCTTGCGGTTTCGGAGATGAAACAGTGAGTTACGGCCTTAGTTACGGATGGGCAGCTGGTAACAAGGAATTAACCCGACTTGGAGAGAATATAAGTGCTGGTGTGGTCTGGCGTCCAAATCCTTATTTGTCCGCCGGAGCAGCAGGAGTATTCCCCCAGCAGAAAGGAGAGCGGTACGGAATATTTGATCTGGGCTTTAGACCTCTGGCAAGTGGCAGGATCACTTTTTTCGGAGACTGCGCTCTTACCTCATTTTCTGATCTGGATAAAGCACAATGGAGTACAGGAGTTGCAGTGCAGCCATTATCAGGAATTACTATTGCAGCCCGGTTGTTTGATGACAACACTTTTTCCCTGGGCATGAGTTTCAGCCTGGGAAATATTTCTTTACGGACACACTCTCATGTAAATGAGGGGAATACCACTCTGTTCAACAATTATGCTCTCAGGATAGGTGCAGGACGCAAGAATATATTTGACAGTTATTTTAAAAAGAAAAAGCAATATGTTTCCCTGAATTTAAAGGGACCGATCCACTATCAGAAATATCGTTTATTTGATCAGGAAAAAAATACTCTAACCGGCATTATGCAGCATCTCAAAGGAGCGGCTGAGGATGTGAGAATTGCCGGCATCGCCCTGAACCTTTCCGGAATGGAAGCTGGTCAGGAGATTATCTGGGAAATACGCGAACTGCTGTCGGATCTGAAAAAATCAGGGAAAAAGGTGGTGATCTATTTTGATCAGGGAAATATGACTGTATACCATCTTGCCAGTATAGCAGATTATGTTGTTATGGATCCGGAAGGCATGCTTATGATGGAGGGATTTGCAGCTTCAAGAACCTTTATGAAAGGTACCCTGGAAAAACTTGGTATCGGATATGAAGAATGGAGATTCTTTACATATAAATCAGCATCTGAAGTGCTCTCCCGTAAAAGTATGTCAGAAGCTGACCGGGAGCAGCGTCTGGAACTGCTGAAAGATTTTTATTCCCTGATTCAAAAGGATGTGTGTCGGAGCAGAAATTTATCGGCTGATTATTTTGACAGGCTGATTAATGAAAAAACGGTTTTCCTCCCGGAAGAAGCGCAGAAACATCAGCTGGTGGATACTCTGGCACGCTGGACAGATATCGATAACATAATCACTGATCTGGAAGGTAAGAAGAAGGCCTTGATCAATCCACAGGATCTGGCCTGTAACAGTATAGAAAGAACTCAATGGGGAAGTCTTCCTCAGATCGCTGTGGTGTATGCAGTTGGTGCCTGCGCCATGGATTCCGGGATAAAAGCAAGAGTTCTGGAAAAAACAATTCTCAGACTTGCTGACGTACAAAGAATAAAAGCAGTCATTTTACGAGCCGATTCACCTGGAGGAGATCCCCTTGCCTCTGATCTGGTAGCAGAAGCGTTAAAAAAATGCAGACAACGGAAACCAGTGATCATCAGCCAGGGAGGGGTTGCAGCCTCCGGCGGATACTGGATATCCATGTACGGAGATACTATTGTAGCAGGGCCCAATACAGTAACCGGTTCCATCGGAGTGATCGGAGGGTGGCTGTGGAATCAAAGTTTCGGGGATAAGATCGGAATGCAGCCGGATTTTGTACAAGTAGGAAAGCATGCTGATCTTGCTGCTGGTCTTACCATTCCCTATCTGGGATTAACCCTTCCTCACCGGAATCTTAGCCGGGAAGAGTTTGGAATGATGAAGGGAGCACTTACTACCATGTACAAACATTTTGTTACAAAGGTTGCCCGGGGACGGAATATGAAAGAAGCTGCTGTTGACAGTATAGGGCAGGGCAGAGTCTGGTCCGGAATTGATGGCAGGGAAAACGGACTGGTTGATGTTATCGGAGGGCTTGATACTGCTATCAGCCTGGCAAAAAAGAGTGCAGGTATTTCAGAGGATCAAAAAGTTTCTATAGTTGAGTTTCCTTCCCCGGGATGGATCAATCCTGAAATCTTTAAACCGGATCTTTTTGGAATCGACATTCAGAATGCTGCCGATTCGCCTGTGATCAACTATTTAAAGCTGATCAATTCATATCCAGGCAAACCTTTGGTTATGCTGCCAGCAGATTGGTGGCTGACCGGGCAATAATCAGAATAGTAAGGGTTGTGATAAAAGGAATATGGAAAAAGGAGAAAAGGAGGGTGGAGAAAAGGAAAAAGGATAAAGGAAAAAGGAAAAAGGAAAAAGGATAAAACAAAACAGGTGTCGTCCTGAAAAAAGTTTATAGTTTACCAAACCAGTCGTTTCGAGATGTCATTCTGAGCGACCGGAGGGAGCGAAGAATCTCACGCCTCTGAATAAAAAGGTATGATGGTTTTTTGTTCAGAAGTCAGTGGTCAGAGATCAGCGGAGATTATTTGTGGAAAGAGTGATTTTCAAAAATAATAGCACAATACGAGCTCCCCTGATAAGGGGAGACTAAGAGGGGTTTATAATACATATTATTTTTGAAAATCCAGTTTTTACAATGAAAAAGAAACAAGATGCAAGATGCAAGAACAGACCGCGGACCGCAGACGGCGGACTGCTCGGTGATGGGGTCAGCGGTCGGCGGTCTGCGGTCAATTTACGATGATCCTAAGACTCTAAGACACTTTGTTAATGAATAATGAATAATGTTTAATGATCAGGTCGAAGTCCCTTTAGGGGCGATATATTCCTTGATTCAATAGAAGATGATTTATTAGTAATCTATATAATCAAAATCGGACATCGTAAAGATGTTTATACATAAATTCGGTCATCCACATTATATGTTAAACAACTTGTAAATATCTATAAAAATTATTATTTTAATACTCTACAAAAAAATAATGTCATTGTACGTATTGATCAGAGGAGAGAATCATGAAAAGATGTTTATTATTTATTCTGATTTTATGTTTATCCTTTATTAATCTTTTTGCTGAAGAGGAAGCAACCTTTATCCGTTACCCCAGTTTGAATCCACAGGGCAACAGAATAGCATTCTGCTATCAGGGCGATATATGGACTTCTAATATTGACGGATCATTACCGGAACGCATAACCATTCACGAAGCGTACGAAACCTTTCCTCAATGGAATCCGGAGGGGAATTATATTGCTTTTTCCAGTGACAGATACGGAAATCATGATGTGTATAGTATCCCCAGTAAGGGAGGTGTACCTGAAAGACTCACCTATCATTCTACCGGAGACCAGGTGAGCGACTGGAACGGAGGTACCGGTATTATTTTCACCACCAATCGTATATACAGACAGATTGAATGGGATTCTGAGATACATGCAGTATCATCGGAAGGGGGTACACCGCAAAGGATCCTTACTGCACTGGGAAGTCAGGCTGTGGTTTCTCCGGATAACCGGTATGTTGCCTTTACCAGAGGAAGCTGTCGCATAACCCGTGAACAGTATACGGGACCCGCTAATAAAAATATCTGGATTTTTGACCGTAAAAATAATGAGTATAAACGTATCACTCAGTTTACAGCCCAGGACATCTATCCCCAATGGGCTGATGCTCAGACTCTATATTTTCTCAGCAGCAACAACACTGGTCGATACAATCTTTACAGGACTACAGTAAACAGAGATCAAAACACTCCGGAACAGATCACAGATTTTACTGATGATGGTATCCGTTCCTTTGATGTTAATAAAGATAACAATATAATTGTTCTGGAAAGAAAGACGTCTCTTTATACTATGGATACAGAGGGAAACAATATTGAAAAAGTTGATCTGAAAGTAGGAACAGATTACAGGTTTGATCCAATTGAACATAAGGTCTATACCAGTGATGTTAATAATTATTCTGTGTCCCCTAATGGAAAATACAGTGCTCTGGTAATAAGAGGAGAAGTTTTCATTACAGAAAATCATAAAGAAAGGAAAAAGACCGTTAATATCAGTAATTCACCCTGGAGAGACATTAATCCTGTATGGACAAGTGATACCACCCTTATGTATTTATCTGACAGAGAAGGGCAGTATGAGATCTATTTTGTAAAATCAACCGATCCGGAAGAAACAGATTTGCTAAACAGTTTAAAAAGAAAGACTGTCAGATTGACGGAGACAGATATTGATGAATCTTCTTTGACTATTTCTCCGGACCGGGAAAAAGTAACCTTCTTACGAGGAAGGGGGACATTAGTAGTGGCAGAAGTATCCAAGAAACCGGCATTGATAAATGAAAAGATCCTTCTGGACGGCTGGGCAACACCCGGGGGACTGGTGTGGAGTCCGGACAGTAAATGGCTGGCTTATTCTCTTGATGATCTTAACTTCAACAGTGAAATATATATTCATCCTGCTGATAACAGTCTGGAGCCGGTAAATGTAAGTATGCATCCCCGTTCAGACAGTAATCCGGTCTGGAGTCCGGATGGCAGTAAACTTGCTTTTACATCTGTAAGAAATAATCTGGACCGGGATGTATGGTTTGCCTGGCTTAAAAAGGGCGATTGGGAAAAAACAGAAGAGGACTGGCTGGAAGCAGAAGATGAATCTGACAATGATAAAAAAGAAAAAGACAAAAAAGATGACCAAGAACAGAAAAAAGCTGAACCAGTAAAAATTGATCTGAAAAATATTCATGAACGATTGGTACAGGTCACCACCCTTCCAGGTGATGAATCCAGTATACAGATATCCAAAGACGGAAAGAAATTTTATTTTACCGCCCCCAATCCTACTGGCAAAGGCAGAGATCTTTTCATGATTACCTGGGACGGTAAAGATATTAAACAGATCACTCAGGGTGGACAAAATCCGGTACGGGTGCGATTCGGGAGCAAGGTCGCCTATCTTTACTATTTAAGCAATGGAAGACTGAACCGGCAAAAAGGTGAAAACGGTGAAAGAGAATCAATCGCTTTCTCTGCCCGTATCACCATTGATCATAAACAGGAACGGGAACAGATTTTTGAGGAAGCATGGAGGACACTTAAGTATGGTTTCTATGATCCGGAATTTCACGGAAGAGACTGGGCTGAACTTAAAAGTAAATATAAAGATTGGGCATTAGATGCTTCCACCAAACAGGATTTCATCGATATCTTTAATATTATGCTGGGACAGGTTAATGCCAGTCATATGGGACTGTACGGCAGAGACAGAGCCGAAACTCAGCGGGAGAGAACAGGGCTGCTGGGAGTTGAGGTACAACCGGAAAAGAACGGAGTTAAAATTATAAGAGTTGTACCGGATTCCCCGGCTGATAAAACGTTCAGTAAACTATACCCAGAGGAACTGATCACTGCTATAAATGGTGCTCCCATAACAAAAGAAGTCAATTTCTATTCTTATTTAACCAATACAGTGGACGAGAAAATACTCCTCACTGTTCAGGACACAAAAGGAAACTCCAGAGAAGTCAAAATAAGGCCAACCTCAAACTTACGAACAGAACTGTACAATGAATGGGTTGACACCAAACGTTCTTTTACAGAAGAATTGTCTCAGGGTAGAATCGGGTACCTCCATATTCAGGGGATGAATCTGCAGAGTTTTGAACGATTTGAGCGTGAGTTTACTGCTGCCGGTTCCGGAAAAGATGCAATTGTCATAGATGTCCGCTATAACGGCGGTGGCTGGACCACTGATTATCTGATGACAGTTCTCAATGTTGATCAGCATGCGTATACAATTCCCAGAGGAGCTGCTGAAGATCTTGCTCAGGAGCATAAAAAATTTGTCAATACATATCCTTATGCAGAAAGACTTCCATTCTATCCCTGGATGAAACCTTCAATTGCGATCTGCAATGAATCAAGCTATTCCAATGCTGAAATATTTTCTCATGCGTATAAGACCCTTGATATCGGCACCCTGGTAGGAAAACCAACCTTTGGAGCAGTGATTTCCACCGGAGGTAAGGGATTAATTGATGGTTCATTTGTAAGACTTCCGTTCAGAGCCTGGTATGTAAAGAAGACCAGGGAAAATATGGAGCACGGACCGGCAGTTCCTGATATCATTATTGACAATGACCCGGGATGCAAAGCTGAGGGCGAAGATGCTCAGTTAAAGACAGCTGTAGAACATTTGATGGGAAAAATCAAATAAATGTTTTCCAACACAGGTATGATGATAAACATTAAATGATTTAATCAATCTCAGTAAATGAGGAGATAATCATCATGGAAAGAAAAAATGCTATTGCTCAGTGGGCTTTTGATACCCGGCCTATTCTGGGACGTTTCCATTTATGGCTGGAAGATGTGAAAATAAAAGGTGAAAGCAAACATAATAATTTAAGCCGGAGTATATCCTTTGTAGATGAGGGAATGGAAAGACTCTTTGTTATGACTGCAGCAGTTACAGCGTTGGGTACGAAGTTATTCGGCAGATATGGAGAAGGGAAAGGAGCAGAAAAAAAGGAGCTCAATCAGGTAAAAAAAGATGCGGATGCAATCTCTGCTTATGCTATGAGTGAAAGTTTATGGTATCTTTCCCGGTCAATACCTGAGAATCATGCTATTATGGTATCACTGGGTGAAGGACTAATGCCTAAAGCAGGTGAAACCCCGGAAATGGGCTCAAATCCTATGTTGGGATTCGGAAGGATTTATGCCAGACCTCAGGTGGCAAAATTTTTGGAAGTTTGTGTTCAGAGATTGATCAATGATGATAACTACAGCTGGGAAGATTTTCGTCATGAGATAACGAATGCGGGAATTACCATCTGGGGAGCTGCAATAGATACCCTGGAAAATACATCCCGTTTTGCCAAAGGCAGCCCAACTGGTCCTGTCACTGTTCTTCATGTATTTGATCAGCCTCTTAAAATTACTAAACCGTATGAAGGGTATATGGGAAATTTGGTAATTCCTAAAGAAATAGTTGAAAAAGCTGCTGAAAAATCCTTATTAATAGATTATTTCACTCCCCGAAAAATTGTATTAGAGGCAATAAAATTTACCTACCCTGGTATCAAAAATGAAAATATTCATGTATGGACATTACGAGGAAAGAGCAGAGAAGCGCGTCTGGGTAATTTATGGGAAGAATGGGAAAGCCTGGGAGTACATTTAGTTGATGATGACTGGAAGTTGCCGACCGGACACACTGTCTTTACTGAATCCGGAACGTATGCACCTTCGTTTATTGTTAAAACCTGGAAAGATGACCAGAATGAGCAGCATCTTTTTCTGGTTGATGGCTATGCTGCTTCTGCAGAAGCAATTCAGGCCTCCAGTTTGAGTCCGATACTCGAGCTGGATATATCCCTGGCAATTTTTTCTTCAAAATTTAAGCTTGATTATAAAAAGGAAGCACAGGCTATGCATCTTGATCCTGATGCTTCTGATTTTTCAGAAAAACTGTCTTCTCTTGTTCAGAATAAATGGGATGATGAACTTATTAATAAATATAAAGAAAGTATTAAAACAGCCAGAGATGCAGAAATTCCCTTAGATAAGAGAACTGTCACTGTAAATGATTTTCTTCCGGAAAAAAAATGGGGAGTTATGGCCATTACCGGCTATATGCTTCCTGATCCTTATACTGGTATTTCCGGGATAAAAAAGATTTCTCAGGATACCTATGAAGTAACTGTCCGGTTGTGCACCCGGCATGGAGATAAATATATCACTCTCAGTCTGAGATTATTGGAATCTTTTGAAGAGAGCAGACTTATTTTTAATCCTTTATTGAACCGTTTTATGCATGGAGAGGATTATTCAACCCGGCCGGTTAAAATTTCAGATTCCGGCAGAATTCGTAATGAACTTCAGACCCTCTGTTCAGAAGCATTGGAACATTTTGGATTTAAAGGAATTCGGATCCATTTCAGTAAAATTTCTCCGGATGTCATTTCTCCTGAAAATCAGAAAAAATTACGCAATATTCTTACCTGGTATAAAAAGAACCATCCTATATGGTTCAGCTGGCTTGAATTTGGAGATTAAATTATTTATTTTCTTGAAGATATAATGGGAGTATTATGAAAAAAGTATATATTGAAGATGTAGGAAAATATGAAGGCAAAGAAGTAACAATATCAGGTTGGCTTTACAATAAACGCTCAAGCGGTAAATTATATTTTCTTCTGGTCCGGGATGGTACCGGGCTGATACAATGTGTAGTATCTCAGGCAGATGTTTCTGACCAAACCTTCAAGGCTGCTGAGGAGGTTACACAGGAGTCCTCCCTCATCGTAACCGGAGTGATTTCCGCTGATAAAAGAGCACCTGGCGGATATGAACTTCAGACCAAGAATATAACTGTACATCAACTGGCTATTGATTACCCCATAACACCTAAAAAACACGGCACCTCATTTTTAATGGATCACCGGCATTTATGGCTTCGTTCTTCCAGACAGACAGCAATACTGAAAATCCGCCACGAAATCATTAAGGCCTGCAGAGATTTCTATGATGAACGCGGATTTACCTTAGTAGATACACCTGTTTTTACACCTGCAGCCTGCGAAGGAACCACTACCCTTTTTGAAACTGATTATTTTGGCAGCAAAGCCTATTTAACCCAGAGCGGACAATTATATAGTGAAGCGTCAATCGGTGCTCTGGGCAAAGTATACTGTTTTGGCCCCACCTTCAGAGCGGAAAAATCCAAGACCCGCCGTCATTTAACCGAGTTTTGGATGGTTGAACCGGAAGTAGCTTGGGCCGATCTTGATGATATCATGGATTTAGCTGAAGAATTTGTAACCTACCTGGTTCAGCGTGTCCTGGACAATAAGCAGGAAGAGTTAAAACAGATTGAGAGAGATACATCCATGCTCGAAAAAGTGGTTGCTCCTTTTCCGCGAATCTCTTATGATGAGGCTGTTGAAATATTGCATGAACAGGGTGAGGATTTTGAATACGGGAATGATTTCGGAGGAGGACATGAAACTGTCATTTCTGAGAAATTCGGCAAACCTGTTATGGTCCACCGTTATCCGTCTGCTATAAAAGCATTTTATATGAAACACGATCCGGAAGATGATTCCAAGGCTTTAGGTGTGGATGTCTTAGCGCCGGAAGGATATGGTGAAATTATCGGGGGAGGACAGCGGGAAGATGATTATGATACACTGGTAAAACGGATCAAACAACATAGTTTGCCCATGAAAGCATTTGACTGGTATCTTGATCTACGAAAGTACGGAACTGTGCCTCATTCCGGTTTCGGACTTGGTATAGAAAGAACAGTGGCCTGGATATGTAATTTGTCCCATGTCAGGGAGACTATTCCTTTCCCCAGATTGATGCATCGTTTACGTCCTTAGCTGTCTCATCAGGAATAAATTTGAAGAAACACAGACAACATTTACTTTTTCTTATCCTGATCCATTTTGTATTTTCCAGAGTGACTGCTGAAGTACATGGTATTCAGAATGAGAGAAAACGGGAAGTGATCAAAGTAACTGCAGACAAACTCCCTTATTTTCTGGGTACAGATATTCAAGGTATAAAACTATACTGCTACCAGGATTCTGCTGATCTGTGGAAACCAATTCCTTTTCAGATCAATGTTGTGGACGGATCTTCCTATCACAGTAAAGAGAGCGGTGTTTTTCAGGAAAATGATCAGATACTTTTTCTGGCTGGGGACCTGGGCGACAAAGCCCCTATCACCAGATGGGTGGATGATGCGGAAGCAGGAAATAATGAAAGAGCCGTTCTTATTGCTGTTGATCCTCTGACCCTGGATACAGGAAGAGTGTATGTATATTTTTCCCGTGATCTGGCAGGTACAGAGGAGAAGTATCTTTTCTATACTGAAACAGATGATATTGTGGAAACCGAAGATTATCTTATTTCTCACGGAGAATACGGACTCCAGGATTCCGTACTATTTAAATCAGCGGTGGGCGGTGACAATATTGATTTTTTTGATACTCAGAAACTGCGTTTTAAAGTCAGGATCATCATTGATCTGGGTATATTCGGTAAAATCAAAAAAAGTGTTACTATTACCGAAGAGACCAGAAATAAAACAATTTTTATAGCCGGATTTCCCCTGAACATTAGCATGAAAAATATTAACACTACCTATTCCTGCACCGGAACTATTCATTTACAAAGGTCAGCAATTTTTGAAATAAGTTTTGATGCTGATGGTATTGGTGTTCATGAGAGCAGTAAGATTTATCTGAAGACTCATTTTTTCCCGCATTATACGGAATGGAGAGCGGATGAGATCTCTATACCTGAGTTTGATGAAGGTAAGATCAGAATGATGCGGTTTTCTGCAGATCTTAATGAAAACAGTTCCGGAATGATATTTTATAATCAATATAATCAGTCCGGAGTAAGAATTGACGGAGTAAGTTCTTCGGTTGATACTACCATTGAATGGGATTATAACTGGTATCTGATTCATGCAGATCCTGGATTTGCTGGTTCCGCCTTAACCACGGGTTCAGTTTTATCTGTTATGGATCTGAAAGGTGAGCCGCTCGGGGATGAGCAGCAGTTATGGTTTCGGGATAATAATGCTGAAGACAATGATGATACCGGAGATAAAAAATCCTACGGGGATGTGGGAGTACTGATATCCGGTAATTCCATCAGCGGTCAGTTAAGTTTTTTGAACAGGACTTACTATATTCCTGACATTATATCTTATTCCCAGGCTGAACTGGAGGTTGAAAAGGATAAACATCGTATTGAAACAAGCAGTGACTATCAGTATCCTTTACATATTACCACTCTTCCAGCTGAAGGAGGTCAGGTGAACGTTATTGCAGTTACTGATTCTTCATTTGGTAAAAGAGAAGTTACCCTGACTGCTGTTCCTGATAGTGATCATGTATTTTCTTCCTGGTCCGGAGACATTATCAGCAGGGAAGATACAATAAGTATCCTTATGGACAGCCCTAAATATATTACCGCCAATTTCATCAGATTAAGGGATATCACTGTTATTACTGATCCTTCGGGTCTGAATTTCATAGCTGATGGTGAAACCTATACAGCACCTCATACGTTTACCTGGACTGAAGGAAGTTCTCATGCACTGAGTGCTGATTCTCTTATTCAGCCCGGGGATGAGGTTCGTTATATTTTCACGGATTGGAGTTCGGGAGACAGCAGAAATTTCAGTTATGTTGTCCCTTCTTATGATGAAGAAATTAGCGGGAATTTCCTGACTGAATTCCGAGTATATACAAGTGTTGATCCGGAAGAGGCGGGTCACATTATTCTGACCCCTGCCGGTGAGTGGTTTAAGGAAGGTATGTCGGTACAGTTTGAAGCATCTCCGCAGGAATGGTATGCCTTTATGAAATGGGCAGGTGATCTTGATCGGGTGGAAAATCCGGTATCAGCAGACATTGATTCCTCTATGTCAATAAAGGCAGTTTTCGGTAATTATCCTCCTGTGGTCTCCTTGCCGGATATTTTCTTTAACGAAGATGATACACTGACCCTGAATTTTGAATTTTTTGATCAGTGGATCACTGATAGCAATAATCCGGATTCAACTCTTACAGTCAGTTTTCAGGAAGGTGAATATATTACGTTTCGCTCTGATTCTTCTGCAGGAAAAATGAAAATATTTACCAAAAACAGTAACTGGTATGGCAGCGATTCCCTGCTGGTGGTGGTTAAAGATCCTCTGCATGACAGCGGACAGGATTATCTTACTATTACTGTATTCCCGGTTAATGACACCCCCCTTCCTTTCTCCCTGTTGGTACCGGCTGATGAGACCGAAATTACTCAATATTCAGATTCCCTCTGTTTTTCCTGGCAGCAGGCAACAGATCCGGATCCGGGGGACAATGTGAAGTATATTTTTGAACTAGATACCATAAGAGAATTTACCAGTCCTCATTTGATCAAAAGAAATAATATAGAGATGAATTATTACATTTTTACGGGATTTGATTCATTATATAATTCTACCTATTATTGGCAGATAACAGCACTGGATACCTGTGACAGTGCAAGAATATGCGATAAAGTATTCACCTTCTATTTAAATACTTCCTCAGTGGAACAAACAGAAATTGTTCCGGACAAATTTGTTCTTCAGCAGAATTATCCCAATCCCTTTAATCATTATACAGTGATAGGATACGGACTGCCGGAATCAAAAAGAGTGGATCTGTATATAATGAACAGCAGAGGACAGAAAGTCTGTACTTTAGTGAATAATAAAGTAGAAGCGGGATATCATACTGTTGATTGGAATGGGAAGGATGAAAGCGGCAGCATTGTTTCTTCCGGTATATATTTTATTGTTTTAGTCACAGAAGAGAATCGGCTGGTAAGAAAAGCGTTGTTTTTGAAATAGCAGGTGATAGTAGTATATGTGTAAATCACGAAGCATGAAGAACAGGAAGAGATACAAAACGAACAAGACCAACAAAAATTTTGATTTGTAAATGAAGAATGAAATGTTATGATTCTGGATCACATAGTAAAATAAGAATATCTTAAGTCCCCCTGACAAGGGTTACTATGTTATCATAGCGGGGATACAGGGGGTTTTTGATCATTAGTAACGACGTCAGTGTTCAGCAAAAAAAAGAAAATGAACGAGAGAACTTAAGATGGGCTACGTTTAGAAGCTAGTTTTCTGAAATTTAAATTGACCGCGAATTGTTCTATAAGTCCGTGACCCTATGACTCTAAGACTCTATAACACAAAGACTAAGAATAAAGAAGCAAGATTCAAGAATCAAGATAAAAGATAAAAGATAAAAGATAAAAACAGAGGCCAGAAGACAGTGGTCATTTTTTAATATAATAGGGGGTGATAGTATGGAGAGAAGAATACAAATTGGCATGATCGGAGGAAGAGAAGTTACGGATGAACTTCTTTCACTTGCTGAAAAAACCGGTGAACTCATTGCAAAAAAAGGAGCAGTGCTGATATGCGGGGGGCTTGGCGGAATAATGGAGGCAGGGTGTAAAGGAGCAAAAAAGGGCGGGGGAACAACCGTGGGTGTTTTGCCGGGAAATCATATTAGTGATGCTAATCCTTATGTTGATATAGCCCTTCCGACTGGCATGGGAGTTGCAAGAAATTCAGTTATTATACATTCATCACAGGGAGTGATAGCTGTGGGCGGTAAATACGGTACATTATCGGAGATTGCCTTTGCTTTTCAGAAAGCAATACCAGTTGTTTCTTTGAAAAGCTGGGATTTTGATAAGGCAATTCAACAGGCTTTTTCTCCGGAAGAAGCCATTGAAAAGGTTTTCAGAAACCTGGTCTAGTTATTTATTGTTTATTAAAAAGATAAGAGACATAAAAAAAGGGATTATTATGGATGCACATGCACATATAATTGTATCAGGTATGGTTCAGGGAGTAGGGTATCGGTATTTTGTAATCCGGACTGCCCGAAAATTGGATTTGACCGGATGGGTGAAAAATCTTCCCAACGGAGAGGTTGAAATAGAAGCTGAAGGTGCTAAAGGGAATATTGAATCTCTGATTAAAGAGCTGCCTGTAGGCAATCCTTCTGCAGTAGTAAGGAATGTTGATGTAAACTGGAGTAAACCAACCGGTAAATACAGTGATTTTGATGTTGTCTTTTAAGTTTTGTATAGAGGAAAAGGAACAGAATTTAATATTCGCGGTTTAAATGAACATAAAAAAAAGAACGATCATGAAAAAAACAATACTCTTTTTAATATTTATTTGTATCGCTGGTATTTTATCTGCCTCAGATACACTGGTAGTCAGCAGAGGAGAGGTGATAAAACTGCCTTCAGAACTTAAAAAAACAGTATGGGCAGTGGATGAAATTGAGGCAACCTACCGGTTTTCTGATGGTAGTGTGCCGGAACCCAAAGATACCGTCCATTTTTTAAATGGATCATCAGCACAATGGAAAAGCATTAAGGCTGATTCCAGCGGATGGTTTTCTGACAACAGTTTAGATAATGGCTATCTTTATCTTACTGTTAACAGTAAGATAAAAAGAACAGCAATCCTGCAGCCCTGGGGCTGTACCAGACTTTTTATCAATGGAATTCCCCGCATAGGCAGTAAATACGGAGTAAGAGAAAATTATAAGGCCTGGCAGCCCAGGTGGGATTTTGTAGAATTGCCGGTTACGCTCAAAAAAGGGGTAAATAGATTTCTTCTCCGCTGTACCAGGAGCAGAGCAAAGCTGAGATTATTTGATCCGCCGGCAGCTGTCTATTTCAATACAAAAGATATAACTCTTCCGGATCTTATCATAAAGGAAAAAGTTGATACTTGGGGATCAGTCGTTATAGTTAATGCCAGTGATACATGCATCCGAAAAGGAATTATAACAGTGCAGGGCAATAAATTAAAAACAGTGACGACGGATATAGGAACTATACAACCATACTCAGTGCGAAAAACAGGATTTTCTCTGAAAGCAGCTCCTATTACCTCAAAAGGATCAGTTCAGGTAAAGCTGACACTTGAACAGAACGGAAATGTTTTATGTGAGGAGGAATTAGAGCTTGTGGTAAAACCTCCCTTTGATATTCATAAGCGAACATTCATTAGTGATATTGACGAAAGTGTGCAATATTATGCTGTCAATCCTGCTAAAAACCAGAAACCTTTTACTCCCGGGCTGATATTTTCAGTCCACGGTGCTGGTGTGAAAGCAGTAAACCAGGCTGGATCTTATTCTGCTAAATCATGGGCTTATGTAGTAGCACCGACAAACAGACGGCCATTTGGTTATGACTGGGAGGACTGGGGAAGAATTGATATGCTTGAAGTCATGGAAGATGTTCAGCAGCGGTATGATATTGATAATGAACGCATATATCTTACCGGTCATTCCATGGGCGGTCATGGTACATGGCAGCTGGGTGTTCTTTTTCCTGATAAGTGGGCAGCCATAGGACCAAGTGCAGGGTGGATAAGTTTTTCTTCCTATGCACCACGACAGGGTTCAGAAAGCAGCCATCCCATAGAGGCTATGATACAAAGAGCCGGGCTTGCCAGTAATACACTAAAGATGTCGCAGAATTATAAACAATTTGGTATTTATATCATTCACGGGAAAGAAGATCAGTCAGTACCGGTATCAGAAGCACAAAACATGGCCGATCATCTGAAAGAGTTTCATTATGACTGGATATATCACGAAGAACCTGATGCTGGTCACTGGTGGGATAAGAGTAAAGAACCGGGGGCTGACTGTGTCGACTGGGCACCTCTGTTTGATTTTTTTGCCAGACATGCACGTCCACAAAAAGTACGTACAAGGCTGATTGATTTTTCCACTCCCGGTCCGGGAGTATCTGCAGCCTGTCACTGGGTAACAATCCATGCCCAGAAAGAGCCACTCCGGCTGAGCAGGGTACAGCTGCAGTATGATCCAAACCTTAACAGATTCAGCGGTATTACTGAGAATGTTGCCCGGATGAGATTGGATAGATCAATGGTGTCTGCTTGTGACACCCTTGAAGTTTGTCTGGACAGTACTGATACAATAGCAGTGCTTCCGCCTGTACAGGATGAAATCTGGCTGGAATGGAAAAACGGAAAATGGGAAAGCGTCGATGCACCGGGCCCTGAAACGAAAGGACCACACAGGAATGGATTATTCAAGGACGGTTTTAACAACCGGGTTGTATTAGTCTATTCCAGCGGAGGCACTGAAGAAGAGAACAACTGGTCTTTTGCCAAAGCCAGATTTGATGCGGAGTGTTTTTGGTATCAGGGAAACGGTTCTGTAGAAGTTCTTAAGGATACTGAATTTTTATCCGGAGATTATCTTGGAAGGAATGTCATTATATATGGTAACCGCCGTATAAACAAGACCTGGGATTTTTTGCTTGCTGATGTTCCTGTCTGCATTGAAGACGGATTTGTCTTAGCAGGTAATAAGAAATTTGAAGGTGATAATCTCGCTTGCTTGTTTATATATCCCAGAAAAGGATCCTCTGCAGCAAGTGTAGGAGTGGTCGGCGGTACGGGTATTGAGGGAATGAGACTCACGGATACAAGACCATATCTGTATTCAGGGTATGCTTTGCCTGATTTTACCCTTATTTCAACTCTTTGCCAGGGCTGCAATCAGTCCGGGTTGATCGGAGCTGGTTTTTTCGGTAATGACTGGACGGTTGCAAATGGCGATTTTCAATGGAATACTTCTTCAGAACAGGGAAAATAGGATTAAAAAACATACATTACTATTTACAGTGAGAGAAATATATAAGAAAATGGTATTAAAAAGTTATAAAAGGAAACAAGTATGGATAGCTTAAGAGATTTGATCAGGAATGTGCCTGATTTTCCCAAAAAAGGTATAGGATTCAAGGATATTACTACTTTGATAAAGGATTCCAAAGGGTTTACCCAGACAATTGAAAAATTATGTGAGCCCTATAAAAATATGAATGTGGATATTGTAGCGGGGATTGAATCCCGGGGGTTTATTTTTGGTGGTGCAGTTGCAGTAGAGCTGCAAGCAGGTTTTGTACCTATCCGGAAGAAAGGGAAACTACCTGCAGAAACTTTTTTTGAGGAATATGCACTGGAGTATGGTACTGATGCAGTTGAAGTACATAAGGATGCAGTTGATAAGGGGATGAAAGTGTTACTGGTGGATGATTTATTGGCTACCGGTGGAACTGCAGCAGCATCAGTTCGACTGTTAAAAAAGCTGGGAAGTGAGGTGGTGGGTGCTGCTTTTGTGATTGAGTTAGGGTTTTTAGGGGGAAGAAAGGAGTTAAAGAATGTTCCTTTACATATATTGATAAATTTTAATGAATAGGAGTTTTAAAAAAATATTAAAAAATTAGCTTGACTTTTTAAATTATGATAGATAATTTAACCTACTAATAAGATAAAATGGTTAATCTATGTAATTGAACTAAGCGAATGTAGCTCAGTTGGTAGAGCTCCAGCTTCCCAAGCTGGTTGTCGCGGGTTCGAGCCCCGTCATTCGCTCTATATTCTATGATACTCAAAAAAAAGGAGGCTATCATGAAAATAAGCAAAAATGTAATATGTATATGGTTGAGTGTTTTAATATTAATGCCAGTATTTTTATTCGGACAAGGGTATGTGCAACAAGTTGGTTCTGCTGGTAAAGTAAATTGGACAAACCAGGTTATAAAGTGTACTGGAATAGGTGCTCCCAACCCGAATCAATCCATGGCAGCTCAAAGAGCCGGAGCATTACGAGCTGCTAAACTGGATGCCCTGCGTAATCTTTTGGAAACCGTCAAGGGAATTAATATTAATTCAGAGACCACGGTAGAGAATGCTATGATAACCAGTGACGTGATTCAGAGTAATGTTCAGGGAGCTGTCAGAGGGTTCAGAGTTGTTGATACGCGATATATGTCTTCCGGGGATGTAGAAGTTGATGTAGAAGTTCCTCTTACTGGAGTTATTATGGATAATCTGCTGCAGCAGCAGTTCGGAGGCGGTACTCTGTTAACCGGGGAACAGTTGTTATGTCCGACCTGTGGTCAGCCTTGGCCCTCAGGAAAAGAGGTGCCTCCTGGTGTAGATTTGATCCATGTAGGAGGTGATTATCAAGCTGATTACGGGGGAGGAGTGTATACAGGTTTAATTATTGATGCCCGGGGATTAAATATAAGGCCTGCCATGGCCCCTAAAGTTCTTGACCCAGAAGGTGATGAAGTATATGGCTCCAGATATGTGGAACGTGAATATGCTGTGGATATTGGAATGGTTGGATATGAAAAGAGCGTAGATCGTGCTGCCCATAATGAAAGAGTTGCTGATAATCCTTTAATTGTTAAAGGTGTGGAAGCAAGCGGGCAGAATAAAACAGATATAGTAGTCAGTGAGGCTGATGCTGTAAAAATCCACAATGCAGCTTCAAACATGAATTTTCTTGAACATTGTAAAGTAATGTTTATTTTAGATTAATTAAATCGGGAGGGATACCATGAATATTCGAACTTTTAACAGGGTAGCAGCACTTGTATTAGTTGTTTTATTGATTCTTTCAGGGTGTGGTCCCAAACCAATAGAGAAAGAATCAATTCTGGATACTCCTGACAACCATTACAGGCAGGGTATGCGTTCATACAACCGAGGGGATTTACAAGGAGCTACTGAAGAGTTTAACAGGGCTACTGCACTTGATCCCGACTATGCCGGAGGATATATTGGATTAGGCTTAGTTGAAGCAGAAAAAGAAAATTATAAGGAAGCACTGGATCTGGTTGATAAAGGAATCGGAAAGAATAAAGATTTTATTGACGGATATATTGCTAAAGGGCGTATATTGGTCAAACAGGAAAAAGGTGATAAATGGTTGGATAATGCTGTGAAGCAGTATGAGAAAGCTTTGAAAATTGATGAAAATAATGAGAAAGCTCTGTTCTATATGGGAGAAGCCTATAAAAAAGCATATGACTTTGATACTGCTGCTGATTATTTTAGTGATGTAATATCCATAAAAGGTGATTTTGCAGCTCAGGCTAACAGTGAATGGGAGTTGATGCAGAAAATCCAGAGAGCTGCCCCTGGCACCAGGATTGGTAAAAAAATAGCACTTATTCCTGAAATAGACCGGGCTGATCTGGCTGTATTATTTGTTGAAGAACTAAAACTTTTGGAAGTTTTGAAGAAAAAACAGCCAAAGACCTATGATACCCGTTTTCGACCTCCTAAAGATCCCACTAAAATGCAGGAACAGGAACAGAAGCAGAAATTAGCAACTGATATTGAAGGTCACTGGGCTAAAAACTGGATTGAAGACATTATAAAAGCAGACGCTATGGGTACGTTTCCTGACAGAACATTCCGCCCGGATGAAAAGATCACCAGAGCAAATTATGCAATGTTTTTACAGAATATTTTAATTGCAGTGACCGGAGATGAGGATCTTGCCACTAAATATATAGGCACTCAGTCCAGATTTCCGGATATTAATTCCACTCATTATGCATATAATGCCATTTGTCTATCAGTTGATAGAGGAATCATGGAAGCAGATAAGATTGACGGATCATTTGGATTAAATAAAAAAGTATCTGGTGCAGATGCTTTGCTGATCATACGGGACTTTCAGAATGCATTAAGAATGACATTTTAATTTTGGGAGAAAACCGTGAAAAATTTAAGAAGTAAATATATTGCTGTTATTTTTTCTGTTCTGCTGATTTTTACCTTACAACTGCAGGCACAGGATATGTCTGATACGGCTGAGAGTAAAAAAGTAGTGGCTACAGGAACAGGTTCGATATTAAACAATAACATTGCAAAAGCCAGAGATGATGCCATAGAAGATGCTCTGCGCAGAGCTCTGGAACAGACACTGGGGACTATGATAGAAGCAGAGACCTATGTGGAGAACTTTCAGGTTATTGATGATAATATTTACAGTGAAACAAAAGGATATATTAAGAATTATGAAGTAGTAAGAGAAAACAGGCGGGATGAATATCTTTATGAAGTAATGGTCACCGCCGTAGTAAGTATGGAAAATCTGCAAAATGATCTGGAAGCAATAGCTACTCTTATGCGCAGAAAGAATATGCCCAGAATGATGGTTATGATTCATGAAAAGAACATCGGAAAGTCTGTGGGATTTATGAATTATATCGAAGCAGAGACCAACAATGCCGAAACTTCCATTATTGATGAGATGATGCAGAAAGGGTTTACCTTTATTGACCAGTCAGTTGTTAAACAGAATCTTACCAGAGAAAAAGCAGCTGCTATTTTACAGGGAAATGCAGAGATGGCAGCAGCTCTGGGGAAGAAAATCGGCGCTGAGGTTGTATTAACCGGTAATGCTCTGGCAAATGCAACTGAAGTTGAAATATATGGTTCAAAACAGCGCTCTCAGCAGGCAACAGTTACTGTAAAAGCTATCAGAACTGATACCGGAGAAATAATTGCTACTGCTTCTTCTGATGGTGCTTATCCCCATATCAATGATATGGTAGGCGGAGCTAAAGCCATTCAAAAAGCATGCGGTAAATTATCAGAGGAACTGGTAGAGAAAATTCTTTCCAGATGGCAAAAAGATGTTTCATCAGGAAGTGCTGTTACTTTACGGGTGCATGGTTTAAAAAATTATAGTCAACTGACAAAATTCAGATCATCTTTAGAATACTATATCAGAGGTATCAATTCTGTTGTTCAGCGTCATTGGAGTGAAGGATTTGCGGAACTGGATGTTAATTTTAAGGGCACTGGTGAAGATCTGGCCCAGCGTCTGTCAGGGAGGAGTTTTGAGGGGATGACAGTTAAAGTTATTGGATTGTCCCAGAACAGAGTGAGTGTGGAGGTAAATATAAACCAGACTGAATAATTGTTAGAAGAAGGAAGTAAGTATTTAAGAAGGAGTATGATCATGAAGAAAAAAATATGTGCTGGATTTCTGCTTTTAGTGATGACTGTTTGCTATCTTAATGTTTTTCCGCAGTTAAAAAAGAGAGTGGCAGTATTCACTTTTGAGGATAAATCAGAACATGGATGGCACTGGTGGAACGGAAAACCGCCGGGAGAAGGAATGGCTGATATGCTTACTACAGAATTAGTTAAAAGCGGTAACTACAGAGTTATCGAACGTCAGGAAATTGCTCAGATAATGGAGGAACAGAATCTGGGTATGAGCGGAAGAGTGACAGAACAGAGTGCAGCCCAGATTGGTAAATTACTGGGAGTGGAACTGGCCATCATGGGTGCGGTTACCGAGTTTGGGCAAACTAAAAGTGATAAGGGAGGAAGAATCAAAGGGATCGGCTTGGGTGTGAGCAGCAATAAAGCTACTGTGGCTATAGATGTGAGATTTGTTAATACTGAAACAGGCGAGATCATAGCTGCAGAAAATGTGCGTAAAGAAAAAAGCAAGGGTGGTTTGCGTATCAGTACTCCTAAATTTGGGTTCAGTGATCGAACCAGTTTTGATAATTCTCTTGTTGGTAAAGCAACCCGGGAAGCAATTGAAGATATAATGGGATTAATTGAGAATCAGATGGAAAGTATACCCTGGCAGGGTAAAATTTTAAAAGTGTCAGGTACTACAGTATATATAAAACCCGGATCAGATGGTGGAGTAAAAGTAGGTGATGTGTTTACCATCTATTCCATTGGCGAAGCACTGATCGATCCTGATACAGGATTAAATCTGGGAAGTATAGAGAAGAAAGTAGGGACTATTGAAGTGACGTCTCTGATTGCAGATGGGAAAGCAGCTACGGCTGTAGTTAAATCCGGTTCGGGTTTTAAAACCGGTGATTTGGTCAAGCAGCAGTAAAAGTTTTTATTGAAATCAATACTATTAAAAACCTCCGGAAGTTGAAGAAGCTTTCGGAGGTTTTTTGATTATTTATGGTATAAGTCATTTTGAGATGCCCACGAAAGACACGAAATTCACGAAACAGAGAACCAACTTTCAATAAAAATTTAGTGTGATTCGTGCATTTAGCGGGATTTTTAAAAACATGTATAATCAATTTCTAAATCAGTGTTAATTTGTGTAAATCCGTGGCAATATTGATTTTTATGATCATAAACACAATAGAAACATATCTAGGTTGGAGGAAGAAAACATGAATGATGATATTGACCAATCAATTTCTAATTCTTTGGAGGCAGATAAAAAATTACTCGGCTATATGCCCTTTCTGCTGCAGGATATGTGGGAGATGGGCTGTTCTGTAGATGATATTATAGCTGTTGTTGGTTCTCTGAATTTTGCTCCTGAATCCACCAGGATCCTGGATCTTGGCTGTGGTAAAGGGACTGTTTGTGTAAAGATTGCATCGGAATATCAGTTTAAAGCAGTGGGGATTGATGCGATGTCCGATTTTCTCCAAGATGCAGCCCAGAAAGCAGAAGAATACCATGTCTCCCATCTCTGTCAGTTTATACAGCAGGATATCAGAAAATATGTATCATTAAAGCATGATTTTGATGTGGTTATCTTGGCTTCTTTAGGAGGTGTTTTAGGATCAATAAAAAACACAGTATCCAGATTAAGGACCCAGATACGGTCAGGCGGATACATGATTATTGATGACGGCTATCTAAAGAAAAAGGATTTTTTAGATCGAAAAGGGTATGAACATTACAGAAATTATGAGGAAACAGTGAATGAACTAACAAGTTCTGGAGATCAACTGGTCAAAGAGATCAATACAACAGATTTCAGCAGAGCACTAAATGATAAATATCTGCAGTTGATCAAGAAAAGAGGAGGAGAACTAATTGACAAGCATCCTGAATTGGAAGATAAGATCCTCTCTTATATTCAACTGCAGTCTGAAGAATGTGAGGTGTTGAATAATGATGTGGTAGGAACGCTCTGGGTGGTGCAGAAGAGGGAGTGATTTTTTAATAACCCTCAAAACCCCGGGTGTCTGTTTCCCAAGACCCCGGGTGTTTTGAATACTTTTGTGATCATGCTTTTTATTGATGATACCGCTTGAGCCCAACACCCGGGGTCCTTCGGACACCCGGGGTTTGGCGATGTACCCTCAAAACCCCGGATGTCTGTTTATCAGGACTCCGGGTGTTTTGAATAACGAATTTAAAATTTCCCTAACCCCTTAACACCTAAAACAAATACGGACCCAAATTATCATCGCTATATCGATTCAAAATAAACTCCTGATAGTCTGCTTCATTTAAAATCATTTTTTTAAAATAATCCTGATCAGCAATATTGTCCTCACCTTTTCCAATACAGCTCAGATAATTGGAATACGGCCATTCCTTAGGTGTTTCAACTAATTTTGAGCTTACAGGATTCATATGAATATAACCACATAAAGATGTTAAATATTTCTCATCTCCTATGAGCTTGGCTTTAAAACGATTCGGAAACAGAGAACCAGTTTTATTTCTTTGCTTGTTCAAGATCTTGCAGTACTTATTAAAAAAGTAACTCATTTTTCTGGAAAAGAGATCTGCATCAGTAATCTGTAGTAAAAAATGATAATGATTGGGCATAAGGCAATAAGCAAGTATTCTGCAGCTAGGTATAAAATCGACTTCTGCCCATAACTTTTTGAAATAAAGATAATTTTCTTTTTTATAAAAAAGTTTTTGGTTTTCTTTTACTCGATTAAAAACATGATAAAAATGGTGGTTGAGTAACGGAACTTTTCTTCTGGGCATTTTCCCTCCTGGATTTTCAGAACTTTAAAACCCCGGGTGTCTGTTTCCCAAGACCCCGGGTGTTTTGAATAATCGTTTAGGTTATGTTTTTTATTGATGATACCGCTTGAGCCCAACACCCGGGGTTTGGCGATGTACCCTCAAGACCCCGGGTGTTTTGAATAATCGTTTAGGTTATGTTTTTTATTGATGATACCGCTTGAGCCCAACACCCGGGGTCCTTCGGACACCCGGGGTTTGGCGATGTACCCTCAAAACTCCATTTTAATATTTCACCCAATTCTCTACCTTCAAACCGGATATCCTGTTAAATTCTCTTTCATTATTGGTTACTAAGATTTGATTTAAAGCTTTGGCATGGGCAGCAATCAACATATCATAAGGTCCTATAACTTTTCCCTTTTTTTCTAATACTGCTCTGATTTCACCGTATTTTTTTGCTGCAACATCATTGAAATTATAAATTTCAAAGGGAGTAATAAATTCTATCAATGCCAATCTGTTTTTGTTGGGTTGTTGATTTTTCTCAACACCATATTCTAATTCACTTAATGTAATAGATGAAATGCCTACAGTGAAAATATGAATTGTTTTTAAGCGTTCTAATATTTTTTTTGGCTTTTTTTTAATTAAGTAAATACAAATATTGGTATCTAAAAGATATTTATTCATTGAAAATTTACTTTTTTATGAATCTTTGGTTGTTTTCTTTCCTGCATATAATCATCAGAGAATTTATCTAAACTTTTTATAAAAGTACCCCAGGGGTTGTCTTTAGGTATAAGCATGACAATCTTTTCAAATTTTCTGATATACACCTTATCTGAATCAAACCTAAATTCTCTAGGTAATCTCACTGCCTGGCTTCTGCCATTTTTAAATAATTTTGCTTCTTTCATTATACATTTACCTCCTTTATGATATATACCATAATATATATCATAAATATCGAAAATTCAAGTTTTATTATTTACCGTTTCAACAAATGTATCAGTAATGTCAGTATAATACTCAATAGTATCATGGATGTAATGGGAATAAATATTTTACTCCGTTCTGTTTCAATACGTATATCACCGGGTAATTTACCGAACCAGTTGATAAACCAGGGAGCAAAGTGCAATATAATCCCCATAATAATTAAAATTATGCCAGCCGTTATTATCCACCGTACCATAATTCTCCCGATATCAATAATACATAAACCGTTCAATATATATAATATTTATTTATACTATTTAAATAGTATGTAATGAATTATGTGAATTCAAGTTCCAAATGCGACAGTTTTATAAAATACTTCATTCGGTGAACGATAGTTTAATGTTTTTCTTGGCCGGTTATTTAACCGATTTTCAGCAAATGCAATTTGTTTTGAGTT
>Ga0180433_10002731_pt1 | contig 26796 bp, 25 predicted proteins | sample SS_ome_8_FD_132980 | JGI IMG/M metagenome (GOLD analysis project Ga0180433, IMG submission 132980) | Hypersaline lake sediment archaeal communities from the Salton Sea, California, USA - SS_1_D_1 metaG | ecosystem: Environmental > Aquatic > Non-marine Saline and Alkaline > Hypersaline >... | reverse complement strand
GCAGGTGCAGTACGGGACGAGCACCGGGATAATGGCGGGGTACCGGGGACGAAACTCGGGATTTCTGCCCGCCGACAGCCCGCCCACCACCGACACCCACAGCACCGGTGTGGCAATGCTGAGGACAGCGTCGACCGCGACCGGCGTGATCGGCACGGCGGTCGCCGAGCAGGTCTTCATTTTCAACGACCGGCGTACCGGGGCCACCAACATACCGGTAACCAGGTCCGGCTACCGGCTGACGCGCGTGACGATACAGCTTCCCGGGCTTGGCTCGTATCTCCGCTACTTCGGCATCACCAAGGCAGGAACGGCTACCACCGCGAACGGGTATAGCTCGGCTGCCGGGGCGGGTAGCGTGACCAGGGTCCAGAGCGTCTGACAGATAGCAGATACACCGATTGGCGGATTGAGCAGCCACCGTGGAGAAGCAGAGAAGAATGCAAAGCGGATACCCGGGGGACTCTGAAGCGGCCCGCAACCTGCCGGAGCACCTCAGACGCTGGCCCGGTTTGTTCGTGTACGAAGGGGACCGCATCGTCGAAGCCCCTGCGGAAGACCAGGCCGTGGCCAGGGGCTATCCTCACTGGCCGGACAAGGGCACGGTCACGAATGGAATGCGCATTACCATCATGACCGGCAAGAGCGTCTGCAACACGGGAGAAGAGGTCCGCGTGATACACGTCTTCGAAGCTACGGAGCCCGGAGCAGAAGTATACGTGATGGGACCGAAGCCCGTCTTCGGTGAGTATGTCGATGACGTGCTCGTTACCGAACCGCCCCCGGATGTGGAGGACCCGTGGGTCCCCCTGGAGTATGACGGAGCCACCCTGCCCAGCCCGGCGGTCGACTACGGCTACGAAATCACCTCCTATGCATTTGACAGGCCGGGGATGCACCACATCTACTGGAGACTGGGCCCGCTTCAATCCAATACCCTGGAGGTGGAGGTCGTGGACGCATGCCGGGCATGAAAGGACACACTGCATGACAAGCTTCCCACGCTCACCCAGACTAACCAAGGGTGCCGTCATCGGGATTGACCTGCTCAACCCGGTGGCCAGTATCATCATCTTCCAGTACAACCCCAAGTCACTCACCCGGCGACTGGAGGCACAGAGCTCCGGTGAGGACGGTGCCCGGTCCGAGGTATTGCGCCTGAGCGGCCCACCGGCAGAGACAATCACCATCACCGAGCTTGAGATAGACGCCACCGACCAGCTGGAACAGGGCCAGCCCACTGCTGCGAGCATGGGCATCGCGCCGCAGCTATCCGCCCTGGAGATGCTCCTGTATCCCAAGAGCGCCCTGGTCATCACCAACACCGTCCTGCTGGCAGCCGGTACCATCGAGGTGGTACCGCCGGAGGCCCCATTCACCCTCTTCGTCTGGGGCGTGAAACGGGTGCTGCCGGTCCGGATTACCGGGTTCACGATCACCGAGCAGGAGTATGACCCGAAACTCAATCCCATAAGGGCCTCGGTCAACATGAGCCTGCGTGTTCTCACCTACAGGGACTTCCCTGTTACCCATCCGGGCTACTCGATGTTCCTTGCGCACCAGGTGGTGAAAGAGACCATGGCGGTGGTCGGCAGCGTGAGCAATTTGAATGCAGTTGCCGGCGGCAACATCAGCCTGCTGTGAGGGAGACGATGTTTAACTCTACCAGTCGCTACTACCGGGTTGAGACGGCAACCCACACGATGCCCGATGGCCGCCAGGTCACCTATGTTCGCCGCCGCCTCCTATGCCAGGGCAGGACCCTGCCCCTGCTGGTAGAAGTGACGGTGACGGACGGCGACCGGCTGGACCTGATAACCGCCCGCACCCTGGGCGACCCCGAGCAGTTCTGGCGTGTGGCTGATGCCAATGACGCCATGAATCCCTTCGAGCTCACGGAAAGACCGGGCGACACACTGCGTGTCGCGGTCCCGCAGGTGGAAGCATGAGTTTCCTGGGCACCCGCCTGACCATGATGATAGGACCGGTAGTCCCTGTACCGGCGCCCGTGAACCTCCTGGAGGCGTTCGACCGGGCGGAGGTAACCCACAATGACCAGGAACGCTCCGGTTTCCAGATAACCTTCCGGGTGGGCCGCACCAGCGCGGACGTGCTCGACTACGCCCTGCTGTCAAGCCCGCTGCTGCGGCCGATGAGCCGCGTCGTCCTCCTGGTGACGTTCAATGTCGTCCCCGAGGTGCTAATCGATGGGATCATCACCGACCAGCAGTTCTCACCCGGCAGTCAGCCGGGATCTTCCACCCTCACTTTGACCGGTGAAGACGTCAGCGTGATGATGGACCTGGAGGAGAAATCGGTCGAGCATCCAGCCCAGCCGGAGGCAATCATCGCCCTGAAAATCATCGCCAGCTACGCTCAGTACGGGTTGCTCCCCGAGGTCATCCCGCCTCCCTCGATCGACGTGCCTCTCCCTACCGAGCGGGTGCCGGTACAGCAGGGCACGGACCTGGCATACCTGCAACAGATGGCATCCCGGTTCGGCTACGTGTTCTACGTGAAACCAGGACCGGTGCCCCTTGTCAACCGGGCCTACTGGGGCCCGCCGGTACGAGTTGGAGTCCCGCAGCGAGCGCTCTCCATCAACATGGGACCGAGCAGCAACGCCGAGATACCCAGCTTCCACTATGACAGCCTGGCGACGACCTTCGTTGCCGGGCAGGTGCAGGACCGGCTGGCAAACCAGGTCCTGCCCGTCCGTACCTTCGCCAGCACCAGGATCCCCCTGGTCAGCCAGCCCGCCTGGGCTACTCAACCTCACGCACGCACCCGCCAGTTCCGCCAGTCCGGCCTCAACACCATGCAGGCCTTCACCCGGGCACAGGCCGAGACTGATTCGTCAACCGACCGCGTCATCGAGGTCACGGGCGAGCTCGATGCGGCTCGCTACGGAGCGCTGCTTCAACCACGCGGCCTGGTGGGATTGCGCGGTGCCGGCTACAGCTACGACGGGTTCTATTACGTCAAAAGCGTTACTCACTGCATCCGGCAGGGCGAGTACAGGCAGAGCTTCACCCTGACCAGGGAGGGACTGGGAGCAATCTCGCCGGTGGTGGTGCCATGACTCAGTTCTTCGGCAAGTACCGCGGCACGGTGGAGAACAACCTGGACCCCCAGCAAATGGGCCGCATCCAGGTGAGGGTGCCCGCCGTGCTGGGTGAGGGCACGCTGAGCTGGGCCATGCCATGCGCTCCCTACGCCGGGCCCGGAGTGGGCTTCTTCACCATCCCGCCCAACGGCGCCAACGTCTGGGTGGAGTTTGAGGGAGGCGACCCGGACTACCCTATCTGGAGCGGCTGCTTCTGGGGAATGGGTGAGGCGCCGGTGCTGCCTGCCCTGGCCTTCACCAAGGTCCTCAAGACCGACGCCATGATGCTGAAGCTGGACGACACGCCGGGAGCGGGCGGTCTCACCCTGGAGGTCAATCCGCCCGCCGTAGCCGCCCCGGTCAGACTCGTATGTAACGTCAGCGGCGTGGAGCTTACTCACGGCGCGGCCAGTGTCAAGCTGACACCGGCCAGCGTTTCCATCAACAACGGCGCGCTGGAGGTAATCTGATGCCCGGTTTCCTTTTGCATGTCGGCGCCACCGTGATGTGTGCCCACGCGGGACAGGCCCAGCCCACCACACCCAACCCCCGCGTCATGGTCGGCGGGCAGCCGGTGGTAACCCAGCCGGCACCCTACACCGTGGCCGGTTGCCCGTTCACGACACCGGCGGGCAGCCCCATGCCCTGTGTCACCGCGCAGTGGGTGATGGGGGCGACCAGGGTGCTGGCAGGCGGCCAGCCGGTACTGCTGCAGGATAGCCAGGCCATATGCACGCCCAACGGTACGCCGTTGAACATCGTGGTAACCCAGGTGCGGGTCAGGGGGACATGATGCAGATTGCCTATCCCTTCCAAATTGACGGCCGGGGGCGCACCAGCGAAGCTACCGCGGAAGAGCATATCCGCCAGCTCATCGAGCAGGTGCTGTTCACGTCCCCGGGCGAGCGGGTCAACCGGCCCACCTTCGGCACTGGCCTGCAGCAGCTGGTTTTCGCCCCCAACAGCGGCGAGCTGGCCACGGCCGTCGAGTTCATGGTGCAGGGTGCCCTGCAGGAGTGGCTTGGTGAGCTCATCCAGGTGGAGGCAGTCAACGTGGAAAGTGCCGATGCCGTTCTCCGGATCACAGTCCAGTACATAGTGCGTCGAAACCAGCAGCGCCAGACGGCGCAGCTCTACCGCGAGGTCTGAGGAATGGCCCTGCGCTACCGGTGCAATAACACGAAGAGAAGTCAGGCCCTGCGCGACTCCGCGGTCGCGCTGAACGGTATCGACTACCTGGAGGTGCTGGATCGGGACGCACCCGAAGGGACGATGCCTCAGCGCACCCTGCTGGTGCGCATGCTCAAGGCAGCGCCGTGGGGCCTCACTGCAGCGAACGTACGGATAACCGGCGGGACCCGCGTCACCGGAATCAGGGTGATGTGGGTGCTGCGGGCGTCGGACGCTTCTGACCTGATGGTCAGCCAGGGAGTCATTACCCGGGCCGAGCAGCAGACCTTCCTCGCCCTGGCGGAGGCGGACCACGTCCTGGTGGTGCGCACCAACGTGGAGGGCGACTTCTCTCCCTATGAGCTGCGCCTTGTTGAGTCCACCACCACCCCCCAGCCGCCCGACGGGTTCGACCCCATACTTTCGCAGGTGGAGTTCTCCTTCAAGGTCGATTGTCCCAGCGAGTTTGACTGCGAACCGGATAGCGAGTGTCTTCCCGAGGAGGAAGCTGGTCCACCGATCGACTACATGGCCAGGGACTACGCCAGCTTTCGACGCCTGATGCTGGACCGGCTGGCGGTGACCATGCCCGGCTGGCGGGAGCGCAGCCCGGCTGACCTGGGTATCGCCCTGGTGGAACTGCTCGCCTATGCCGGCGACTATCTCAGCTACTACCAGGACGCCGCCTCCACCGAGGCCTACCTGGGCACGGCACGCAAGCGGGTCTCCCTGCGCCGCCACGCCCGGCTGCTCGACTACCCCATGCACGATGGCTGCAACGCCCGTACCTGGGTCAGTTTCCAGGTGGATGCCGACGGCGTGACGGTGGAGCTGGGGACCCCTCTGCTCACCGGGCTGATGGGACTGCCAGCGCGCATCACCCCCGATTCGCTCGGCCAGGCACTTGCCCGGTACCCGGTCGTCTTCGAGACAATGCACCGTGCCACTCTCTTCGTAGCCCACAACCGGATGACTTTCTACACCTGGGGCGAGCCGGAGTGCTGTCTTCCCGCGGGAGCAACCCGCGCCACCCTGGCGGGCAGTCTACCGGATCTCAAGCCGGGTGACGTACTGGTCTTAGTGGAGGAGCGTAGCCCCGGCACCGGCCGGACCGCCGAGGCCGACCCCGCTCACCGGCACGCGGTTCGTCTCACCCGGGTGACCGCTGCTGAAGACCCCCTGGGAGGCCGGTTCCTCGACCCGCCAACCGATGAGTCCCTGCCGGTGACCGAGATTGAGTGGATGGCAGCGGATGCTCTGCCTTCACCGCTCTGCGTCGCCCTAGTAGATATGCCCGAGGATGAGCGTAACCCGGGAGAACCGGAGTTGCAGCCGGCGAGCATCGCTCTCGGCAATATCGTGCTCGCGGACCATGGCCGTACCATCGCGGGAGAGCATCTGGAGCCTGTTCCCACCGACAATGACTACCGTCCCCGCCTGGAACGTGCCGACCTCACCCACCGGGTTGAGATCTACCAGCCGGGCAATGGCCACGGCACCGCCTTTCACGTTGTCGCGGCCACTGAGCTGCTTGCGCAGGACGCGCGCAACGCCCTGCCCGCAGTGAGCCTCCGGGGCAACGGCGAGAGCTGGTATCCCCAAAGAGACCTGCTCGGCAGTGACCGCTTCGCCCTGGAGTTCATTGCCGAGATTGAGGATGACGGGCATGCCCGTCTCCGCTTCGGCAACGACCTCTACGGTAGACGGCCCACCGCGGGCACGCTATTCACCGCGACCTATCGTATCGGCAACGGGCGCGGCGGAAACATCGGTGCCGAGGGTATCCGCCACATCGTTAGCGCCGACGACGCCATAAGGGCCGTGTCAAATCCGCTATCCGCCCGGGGCGGCACCGACCCCGAGTCAATGGAGGAAGTGCGGCAGTACGCCCCGCAGGCTTTTCGTACCCAGGAAAGGGCAGTGACCGAGGCGGACTACGCCAACGTTGCCGGGCGGCATACCCAGGTTCAGCGGGCAGTTGCCACGCGGCGCTGGACCGGCAGCTGGTATACCATGTTCCTTACCATAGACCGGCGCGCCGGTCTTGCCGTGGACGCCGCCTTCGAGGCGGAAATAAGGGACTTCCTGGAGCGTTACCGCCTGGCCGGGCAAGACCTGGAGATAGACGGCCCCAGCTTCGTGCCGCTGGATATCGCCCTGGCCATCTGCGTGGAGCCGGGCTACTTCCGCAATGACGTCAAGGAGGCGCTGCTTGAGGCCTTCAGCAGCCGGGACCTGCCCGGCGGCCGCCGCGGCTTTTTCCATCCGGACAATTTTACATTCGGCCAGCGGGTCTACCTCAGCGCAGTCCTGGCCCGGGCCATGCAGGTGCCCGGAGTACGCTGGGTCAATACCGGGGCTGACGGGCCTACCACCAGGCGATTCCAGCGCTGGGGAGAGCCTGCTCACGGTGAGTTCGAACAGGGCTGGATCGATATCGGCCGGCTTGAGGTCGCCCGGCTGGACAACGACTCCAATGCCCCCGAGAACGGCAAGCTGGAGTTCACGATGGAAGGTGGTCTATGAACGACCCCAGAGAGCTGCCCGACTGCGTTTGCCGTGAGGCAACGACGGTGGCGCCGGGCCACGCCAACCGGCCCGGCCAGTCCGCGCTGGCCTACCGTATTGGCACCCAGGTGGCCTTCCTGCGGCGGATGCTGGCACGCCTCACCCGGCAGGAGATCCCCACCGGTGAGAATGCCGGCACCCGTCCCCTGGCCGCACTGACTACCCGCTCCACCGAGGACCCGGCGGTGGCCCTGCTGGACGCGTGGGCCACGGTCAGTGACGTTCTCACATTCTATCAGGAGCGTATCGCCAACGAGGGCTTCCTGCGCACCGCCACCGAGCGTCGCTCGGTGCTGGAGCTGGCCCGGGCCATCGGCTACGAGCTCAATCCCGGCGTGGCCGCCAGCACGTACCTGGCCTTCACCGTGGACGATTCCGATGGCTCGGCGCGGGAGGCTATTATTGATGCGGGCACCCAGGTCCAGAGTATCCCCATGTCCCAGGGGGAGCTGCCGCAGACATTCGAGACCGCCGAGGAGCTCGAGGCGTGCACCGAATGGAACCAGCTCAAGCCCGTGACCACCGAGAAGCATGTCTTCGATACCGGCACAACCGAGGCCTACCTGAAAGGCGTCAACACCCAGGTCCAGCCCGGCGATGCCGTCCTGCTTGTTGGCGACCGACGGAACCGCTGGCCCGGCAGCGAGCGCTGGGACTTCCGCATCGTGGATACCGTGACTGCCTACCCGAGCGAGGACTACACCCTGGTCACCTGGAAGACCGGGTTAGGCCATGACAGGCCCACCGTGGAGCCGGCCGACAACCCGAGGCTCTTCGCCTTCCGCAGGCAGGCCCGGCTCTTTGGCTACAACGCCCCCGACTGGCGGGCAATGTCAGACAGCATCAAACAGGCCTATGATTCGGGCTACCGGCCGGGAGACGCACGGCGCACGCAGTGGCCGGACTTCGAGATAATGACGGTGGCGGAGAGGCTCATTGACCTGGACTCGACCTACCCGAAGATCAAGGTGGACAGCTGGGTGGTGCTCGCCAAGCCGAGCTACGTCGAGCTCTACAAGGTGGTGGAAGCGGTGACTGATTCCCGCACCGACTTCACCCTCACGGCACAGGTGACCAGGCTGGAGCTTGACACCCGGGAGCACCTGAGCTGGTTCGGGCTGCGTGATACCGTAGTCTACGCCGAGTCCGAGCAACTCGCACTCGCCGAGAAACCCCTGACCACGCCCGTCGTCGGCAACACCATCGAGGTGGACGGACGGGTCGCAGGGCTACGAAAGCACCACGCGCTGGCTGTCAGCGGCAAGCTCGACATCCAGGATGAGACCACCGTCGGCGAGGTGGTGTTCGTCGAGTCCACAATCACTGGTGAAGAGTCCACCACTCTCGTTTTGAAGGACGGGGGCCTGCAGCGGAGCTACGTTCGTTCGACGGTCACCGTCGCCGCCAACGTGGTGAAAGCCACCCACGGCGAGACCGTCGCCGACGAGGTGCTGGGCCAGGGCGATGGTGCTCAGGCTCACCAGCGGTTCGCCCTCAAGAGGTCACCGCTTACCTTCGTGTCTGCGGCCACCGCCAGTGGCGCCCAGGGTACGCTGCAGGTACGCGTAAACGGCGTCCTGTGGCAGGCGGTACCTTCGCTCTACGGCAAGAGGGATTCTGAGCAGGCATACGTCGTGCGCATTGACAATGGCGCCCGGGCAACGGTGGTCTTCGGTGATGGCAAGAGCGGGGCCCGCCTCCCGACTGGCCAGGAGAACGTGAGAGCGACGTACCGGGCGGGTATCGGCACAGACGGCGAAGTAGGCACTGACAGCCTTACCCTGCTCAAGACCAGGCCATTCGGCGTACGTGGCGTTACCAACCCCGTGGCCGCCGCAGGCGCCGCTGACCCCGAAAAGCTGGAGAACGCCCGCACCAATGCCCCACTCACCGTCCTTACCCTGGACCGTATCGTTTCTCTGAAGGATTTCGAGGACTTCGCCCGCGCTTTTGCCGGGATTGGCAAGGCGCAGGCAGTGGACCTGTGGGATGGCGAGAACCACCTGGTGCACATCACCATCGCCAGCGACAGCGGCGGAGAGGTCGCCGCGACCTCCAGCACCTATCAGAACCTGCTTGCGGCCATTGACGGCGCCCGCGACCCCACCGTAGCGGTGTCGCTGGACAGCTTCGAGGGCCTGGTGTTTGGCCTCAACGCCACCGTTCTCCACCATCCCACCTGCTCGTCCGATGCACTCAAGGCGGATGTGGAGAGCGCCCTGCTGGCGTACTTCTCCTTTGACCGGCGCGCCTTCGGCCAGCCAATCACCGCCGCCGAAATCATCAGTGTCATCCACGGAGTCAAGGGGGTGATGGCGGTTGACCTGGATGCACTTACCGTTCGACGCGGAGGCGCCGGTCCGGCGGGGATTGCTCCGGCACCGCCGGGAGTAGAAGCGGCGTCGGTGCTGCCTTCGCAGACCGCGCGGCGCGAGGACGGCGCCATACTGCCCGCCCAGCTTCTGCTGATCGACGAGGCCGGGATAGAGCTGACCACCAGGGCCGCCACCTGAACGGGACGCGTGCTATGGAGAGAGATGTGAACGAACAGACCCGGGAGAGGCTTTACAACCTGCTGCCCGCCATCGATCGAGCCCGTGACGCTGACCAGGGCGAGTCCCTCCGTACCCTGATGGCCGTTATCGAAAGCGAGTTCGACCGGCTGCAGCAGGACATAGGCGGCCTGTACGAGGACTGGTTCATCGAGACCTGCGCCGATTGGGTGGTACCCTACCTCGGTGACCTGCTCGGCGCCCGGAGCCTGCACTCCGTGGAGAGCGCGGGCATCACCAGCCTGCGCGCCTACGTGGCCAATACCCTGCGCTATCGCCGCCGCAAGGGCACAGCCCCGGTGCTGGAGCAACTCGCCCATGATGTCACCGGCTGGCCTGCTCGTGCGGTGGAATTCTTCGAGCGACTGGTGGCCACACAGCACCTGAACCATGTGCGCCCGCACAGTCTGGCCACCCCCGACCTCCGTAATGGCAGCGAGCTTGAGCTGCTCGGGGGGCCATTTGAGAACGCCACCCACACCGCCGAGGTGCGCCGGATCGCCAGCGGTCGGGGGAAGTACAACATCCCCAACATCGGCCTCTTCCTCTGGCGGCTCCACAGCTACGCGGTCACGCGAAGCACCGCGCGCGCGGCCAGTGAGCCGGGCAACGGCCGATACCGGTTCAGCCCCCTGGGCAACGATATCCCACTCTTCAATCGTCCTCAGACCCAGGCGGAGATAACCCATCTTGCCACCGAGGTCAACGTTCCGGGGCCGATACGTCGCCGGGCCCTCTACGAGGACCTGGAGGACTACCGGCAAGCGCTGCTGAGCAGCAGCAGCAGTACGCCGGTCACGCGCTACTTCGGCAGGCAGCCGGTGCTGGAGGTGTTCTTCGACGGCAGCACGGAGGCGCTGCGCCCCGAAGAGCTCATCATCTGCGACCTCAGCGACTGGGACCGGCCCGGGTGGCAGCCGCCCGACAGCCAGGTCTTCACCAGACCTGACTCGACTTCATTCGTGACCAAGGCGGCAGTCGATCCGGTACCGGGCAGGCTGGCAATTCTGAAAGGGGTAACACTTCCTGACAGCGTTCAGGTCAGCTACGCGTACGGCTTCAGCGGGGACATCGGCGGCGGGCCCTACAACCGCCGTCAGAGCCTGGCAACAGCCCTGAGCCTGGATACCTGGACCGCGACCGTTGACCAGCATGATCCCGGTGCTGACTACCCCGCACTCGGCGACGCCCTGGCGGCCTGGGCCGCCGGTGGCAGCCAGGATGCCATCGTCACCATCACGGACAATAGCACCTACGCCGAGTCGCTTTCGATCATCATGTCAGGCAAGCAGACCCTGACCATACAGGCTGCCGACGGCAAGTGCCCGGTAGTGAGGCTGCTTGATGGCCCCACTGAACTGGCTGACCTGGCAATCACGGGAGGTGCCGACCAGGGGGCATCTCTCACGCTCAACGGCCTGTGGTTCGAAGGCGGCATCTGCGTCGATGCCGGGAGCCTCGGCGCCCTCCAGCTTGCTCACTGCACGCTTGTCCCCGGGCGCGGGCTGGACTCAGAGGGCGAGCCCCTGCAAGCAGGCCGGCCGAGCATCGTGGCGGGCCTCCCCAATGCCGCGCTACGGGTGAGCATCAGCCATAGCATCGTGGGACCAGTACGGCTGCCGGACGAGATCGCCAGCCTGACCGTGAGTGACAGTGTCGTCCACTCACCGCTCAGGGGCGGGCCCGCCCGGCACAGTCCGGCTCTGGTGTCCGGTAACCTCAAACCATTTCCGGGACTCACCTCCGTGACCCCGTCACTGCACGTCAAGATCGGTGAAGAAGGCCCCCACACGGCTACTCTTGCCACCCGGCCGACCACCCTGGGACAGGCCCGCCAGCTACTGGAGGCGGCCATACGGACTGCCCACGGCAGCGTGGCATTCACCGAAGCCGGGGTGGCTACCGGCGGCAATCGGCTGGTTGTGGTGCCGGGAACTCCCGCTACCGTGAGCATCACGAGCGCTGAAGGCGATCCCTCCGCCGAGGAGTTCAGGCTGGCCGACGGCTCCGAGCGCCTGGTTCAGGCAGTCATATCCGCCCCGCTGTCCCCGTTTCCGGTGCTGACCTCACCGGCACCGGCCCTCAGCGTAACCATGGCAGACGAAGGAACGCACCCCGCGGTTCTCGCCTCGGTACCGGGGTCACTGACACAGGCAAGGGTCTACCTGCATAATGCCATCCGTGCCGCCCACGTCACCCCGGCCTTTCAGAATGTCATCGTTGCCAGTGGAGCAGACCGGCTCGTCTTGCTGCCCGGCACCGAAGACACGATGGCGCTCTTCGGCGCCACCTCTGACGACCGGACGACCTTCCGGCAGCTGGGATTGCACGAGGACCGTCCCGCGATTGGCGCCAGCGATATCGGCTACCAGCCCGGCCCCAGGACCCGACTGGAGCGAACGACAGTCTTCGGGAACACGTGTGTCTACGAGCTGGAGCTCGGTTCGGAGAGCATATTCACGGGAGTGGTCACGGCTCAGCGACGCCAGACGGGCTGCACTCGTTTCAGCTATCTCCCCGAGGGCTCCCAGGCACCCCGGCGCTACCGCTGCCAGCCTGACCTGGCTCTCCATGTGTGCGCCCTGGAAGCGGGGAAGTCCATTGACAAGCTGACCGAGGCACAACGGGCGACGGTCCTCGCTCGGCTCACACCCATCTTCACATCCGAGAGCTACGGTAACCCTGCCTACGCGCAGCTTGGTCACATCTGCGCAACCGAAATCAGCACCGGTACCGAGGACGGCTCCGAGATGGGTGTCTTCAGCCACCTCCGGCAGCCACAGAGGAATGCCAACCTGGGCGTCAGCCTTGATGAGTATATACGCCTGGGCCTGGAAGCAGGCGTCTTCCATGTCACCTAGACACAGGGTAAGGAGAGCACCATGAAGGGCGACTTCACTCGCGTAACATTCGACCCCGACAAGCACTACAGCGGCGTGCGCATGCAGCAGGGGCGCGTCCAACTGGATGCTGACTTCAACGAGCACGCTGACATCCAGGCTCACCTGGCCGGTACTACGCGCCGCGATACCATCGGCCTGTGCGGCGGGCCGCTGGGGCAGGACCCCGAGGGCACTCCCCTGGCCGGGTTCATGATTGAGGATGGCGATGAGCTCAGCATCACCAGGGGCCGCTACTACGTGGACGGCATCCTGTGCGAGAACGGCGTCACCACTCCCATGGCCAAGCAGCCGGACCTGCCCGTCGGCAACCTGGCCGACGTGGTCACGCCACCGCAGGCGTCAATGGGCGCGGGCCTCTACCTGGCCTACCTGGACGTCTGGCAACACCACCTCACCACCCTGGAGGACGAGACCATCCGCGAGGTCGCCCTGGGAGGTCCGGACACGACCACCCGCACCCAGACCATCTGGCAGGTAAGACTCCTGCGGGTGGGTGATGCCGGTGACAAGCCACCCCCCTGTGCCACCGACTCACCAGCCTGGAGGAGAGCGACCGCAGCCAGCACCGGCCGGCTGAGCGCCTGGGCCGAGCCCGAGGCCACCGAGATTGACCCCTGTCTCATACCCGCCCGTGCCGGCTACCGGGGGCTGGAAAACCACCTCTACCGGGTCGAGGTGCACCGTATCATCTCCAGAAACCAGATCACCTTCAAGTGGTCGAGGGAGAATGGCTCGGTGGTCGCCCGGTGGGACAGCCAGGACAGCCTGGAGCCTGACAAGCTAACTGTCAGCACCGCCGGGCGGGACGAAGCGCTGGGCTTTGCCCCGGACGACTGGATAGAGCTGACCGATGACGGGCGCGAGCTCCGCGGCGAGCCGGGTATCCTGGTACAGGTGATCAAGGTCGATGGCAAGGTCCTGACCATCAACCCGGGCCCGGCAACCGTAAAAATCAGTGACTTCGCGCCCACCAGGAAGGTACGGCGCTGGGATATGCCAGGAGATACCGGCGAGATCACCGTGGACCTGAGAGAGGCCGACAGCCGGTTCGAGCTTGAAAACGGCGTCTATGTCGCTTTCGAGGCAGGCAGCTACCACACCGGCGACTACTGGGTGATTCCGGCACGTACCGCCACCCGAGACATCGAGTGGCCGAGCTCCGGCAGCACACCCCTGCCCCGGTCCCCTCACGGCATTCGTCACCACTACTGCCCCCTGGCCATACTCGGCTTCGACGGGACTGCGTGGAAGCGAGTCCACGATTGCCGCCGGCTGTTCCCGCCGCTGACGGAGATGGTGCGCTTCTTATTCATCGATGGTGACGGCCAGGAGACAATGCCCACTCACCCTGACCTGCCCCGTCCCCTCCAGGTGGGGGTCCTCAACGGACAGACGCCGGTGACGGACGCACGCGTCCGCTTCCGCATCACCGACGGCTCCGGCGGTACGCTGAAGGCCGGTACAGAGACCGGCAGTGACGTCACCCTGGAATTCAGCCCCGGCGGCGTGTATGAGTGCGCGTGGCGCCTGGCTCCCTCTCCCTTCAGCCAGCAGGTAGAAGCCACCCTGCTCGAGATCGACGGCAAGCCGATGACAGACACCAACGGCACGCCGTTTTTCACCCCCATCCGCTTCAGCGCCAGCCTGAGCGTGGCCGAACAGGTCTACTACGATTCGAGCCAGTGCATCAACCCCACCAAACCGGATACCGTCCAGGAGGCTCTCGACCAGCTGTGCCGGAATGCCGCCCTCTACTATGTCAGCGGGGATGGCCAGGAGACGATGCCCGGGGGCAAGCTTCCCCGCCCGCTCCAGGTGCGCGTGGCCAACGGTCAATGGCCGGTGAGGAAAGTGCCGGTCGTGTTCAGCCTGGTCAAGCCTTCCGACGGCATCCTGACAGCGGCGGGTGAGTCCGGCCAAACGGTTACGGTACCCACCGACGAGGACGGGCTGGCTTCCTGCCAGTGGCAGCTGGACAGCAAGAACCAGAGCCAGCAGGTGGAAGCACACCTGAAGGAGGCCGAACACCAGCCCATTCGCTTCAATGCCAGCTTGAGCGCAGCCAGCCAGGTCGCCTATGACCCCAGCAACTGCCCCGTGCTGGAGAGCGCCAATACCAGTACCGTGCAGCAGGCCATTGACGAGCTATGCAAGATGGGCGGACAGGCACCCGGCATCCATATCACCGATGTCCTCACCGTCAAGCCGCGCAGGTCCGTGCGCAACGATGGTGAGGTCACGGTGGCCGAGTTTGCCGAAGGCCTGCGGGTGGAGTGTGACCAGGAGATTGCCAGGGGGGCGATCTCACCGCCAAATTGCTTCGTCACGCTGTACCTGCCATTTCCCGTGACGCCATCCGACCGCGAGCTATGGGGGAGCAACCTGGTCGGTTTTCAGCCGCTCATTCTCGCCGGTAAGGTCAGAAGCAACCGTAACGTCATCACCTGGCGTCCGCCCTGGTACCAGAGTGATTCCGGGGACTGGCTGTCGCAGAGGCTCTTCCCGGTGTTTGTCAAGCGCGAGATAGGAGACCGTGTGCTGGCCCATCTTACTGTCAAGGGTAACTTCATCTGGGCGGCCAGGGACACCCGGTGGCACCTTGACGGGGAGGCCCTGGTGGACCCCGCCGGCAGGTCCCCTGTCAACCTGCTTCTCCCCAGTGGTGACGGGGTCCGTGGCGGCGACTTCGAGATGTGGTTCTGGCTGACCAGCGGCGGCGGCCCCACCGTGGCACCGGTTGATGTCAACACTGCCACGGTGGCGGAGCTGGTGGCGCTTCCGGGTGTCGGTACCGGGCTGGCGGGCATGATCGTGGCCAACCGCCCGTACGAGAGCGACACGGACCTGCGCAAGAAGGTCCCCGGCCTGGGTGCGCGTAAGGTGGCCAACCTCAAGGGGCTTATTGCTTTCGCTCGGTAGCAGGCTGCTGCCGGATGGTAACCCTGCGTACTGCCTTACCGGCACGCTGCCCGTGCTCCGGAGGCAGCACCGGCTGCAGGACTCAGGCTGCTGCAGGACCAACCTTGTGGCCCCTGCTCAAGTGGACGGCGACTCCGCCAATCTGCGTATTGACTCCACCGGCATCGCCGGACTAGGATAAGGCTCCGGCGGTCCTGTGCCTGCCGGAAGGTGCTCCGCCTGGGAAAGAGCGTGGCCCGTTTCCTGGCAGGTAACCACAGGGAAGAAGGAGGGTCCAATGAGTGCGGATCTAAGGGCAGATGCAGTCTTTGAGGGCGGCGGCGTCAAGGGAATCGGCCTGGTGGGTGCAGTTGCATTTGCCGAAGAGCAGGGCTATACCTGGGCAAACGTCGCCGGTACCTCCGCGGGGGCTATTGTCGCTGCCCTGCTCGCAGCCGGCTACCGGGCCCCGGAACTGAGGGACATTCTCATGAAGCTGAACTACAGCAGCTTCAAGGATTCCAGCCTGCTGGACAGGATACCGGTGGCGGGACCCCTGGCAAGTGTTGTTTTCGAGAAAGGCCTGTACGAAGGCGAGTTCTGCAGGACCTGGCTCAAGGAGCTGCTGAGCAAGAAGGGCGTCGAGACCTTCGGGGACCTCATTGTCGAGGGGGAGACAGACGAGCGCTACCGCTTCAAGCTCAGGGTGATCGTCTCGGACCTCTCACGGGGCCGGCTGATGGTCTTGCCTCAGGACATCGCTGCATTCGGCGTCAGCCCCGAGCACCTGAACGTGGCCCTCGCGGTCAGGATGAGCATGAGCATTCCGTTTTTCTACGAGCCGGTCAAGCTCCAGAACGTGACCACCGGAGAAACCAGCTACATCGTCGACGGCGGACTGCTGAGCAACTTTCCGGTATGGCTCTTCGACTCCCAGGGGGCTGAACCCGAGTGGCCGACATTCGGATTCAAGCTGGTTGAACCTGGCGAAGACAAGGACGCCCCCAATGATATCAAGGGGCCGGTGAGCCTCCTGGCGGCGCTGTTCTCCACCATGATGCAGGCCCATGACGCGCGCTACATAGACGACGCCCATTTCGTGCGCACCATTCCTATCCCCACCCTGGGCATCAAGACAACCGAGTTTGACATCACCAGGGAGAGAAGCGAGGACCTCTATCAGTCCGGCAGAAAGGCAGCCGAGGACTTCTTCAAGACCTGGGATTTCGACACGTACATAAAGAAGTACCGGAAGCAGAAGGCTCCCAGCCGGGGCACACGACTCAGGACATAGTGCTTGTGAGGCGCATATGATCTCGGTAGTAGACTGGTTCCTGGTCTGGTGGCTCCGCACCGGTCGCTACGGCTGGTCCAGGATACGGCGGCGGCTCTTCGAACGCGGGTACCTCAGAAGAGAGCTTCCACCCGCAAACTCACTTCAGGAAATCGAAGCATGCCTGCAGCAGGTCACCTGGACAATGGACGGACCTGTGCACCTGTTCGACTGCATCAGCCATCCGCAGGTGACCTGGGCCAAGAAGAGGGACGATTGTGACGGCTTCGCAGTCCTCGCGGCAGAGCTCCTGAACCGCTGGAAAGCCAGCTCCAATCCGGTCCTGGTCACTGCCATAACCCGACCCGTCCGGAAAAGCCATACCGTCTGTGCATTCACATCGCTGCGAGGAGCACTGTGCTACTTTGACAATCACAGACTGCGGCGTGGCGACTACCGGAAGCACGAGGATATCGCTCGGGAGTTCAGCCGAGGCTCGGGCAGAGTGGTGTGCTGGGACGTCAGGAATCCCTTCACCTTTGACCTGGTCGAGTTCCACCGGGGATAGTGCGTCCTAATGTGAGGCCGCGCACACATGCGGCGACCAATACTCAGACATACATTGCTCTGTAATACAGCAGGCACGTTACCCTCCAGCAAGCGGTTTGACGAGCACCTTGTATGCCAATTCAGGGAGGAAGTCAATCGGGAGAGTCGAATGGTAGTGTAACGTATTATGTGTAAAAGGGAGGGGCGTATCCTTCCAGTGGGGAAATAAACCGAAAGGAGGTACGCCCCATGGTAGAGATCAGAGACCTTGCTCAGCTTACAGTAAAGGAACTGTGGCAAGCGGTCAAGGAAGAAGAGGGATGGTGGGGGGACTTGAAGCCAGAGACGGCGAGGCTGGTGAAGAGTCCCTCCCCCAGATGGTACACGGCGCTGATGTCGTCGATCTCCATCTGCCGTATGACTGTCTCCGGCTTCCTCCTGGGAGCGTGACCCTGAGTGGTTTCTTCATGCCCGGTAATGCGCATCACCCCACGTTACGGCCGGAGGAATGCGGCGGACGGGGAGGGCCGTCCCCCAGCTTTTTGATGAAGAAGAGCCCGTCATCTCCGGGGGCGTAGAAATCCGGTATCCGGCCCGCGATGCGGTAGCCCTTGCTCCCGTGAAAGCGCCTTGTCTTCTCGTATTCCGGCCTGGATGAAGTCTCTATGACGGTCATTCTGCCTCCGGCTTCCGCTATCCTCCCTTCAGCGAACTCCATCAGACCGGTGCCGATACCCTGCCCCTGTCTATCGGGAGCGGTTGCCATCCAGTATATGTCCCATGTCCCCTGGGTAAGCGGAGTGGGCCCGTAGCAGATGTAGCCGGCGATGACACCGCCGACTTCGGCGACAAAGGTATTATACCCCGAACCACCGGGGTCGCGCAGGTAGCTGTCGATGACCTCCACAGCGACCTCGATGTCGGTAGGGCTGAACTCCGGCACGGTAGCCAGGAGACCGAGCAGTGCTTCCCGGTCGCGGGCAACCATCGGGCGTATGTGAGGAACCGGACCGGACATCATGCGGCATCCCTACCAAGGGCAAGCCGGGTGATCCTGTCGATGAGACCGGCGTAGGTCATGCCTGCCGCCGCAGCCTGGCGCGCCGCCCCCGACCCCGGAGACACGTCCGGATTGGGATTCACCTCCAGCACGTTCAGGTTTCCGCCTGCATCGGTGCGCATATCTACCCGGGCGTAGCCTTGGCAACCCAGCATGCGGCAGGCCCTGATGGCCAGGGCGCCGATGTCTTCGCGTTCTTCTTCCGTGACGTGCGCGGGGCAGGACGGTACCGTGCCCCCGAAGTAGCGGCTGTCCGGCTGCCACTTGGCGGAGTAGGTGAGAATTCGGGGAGCACCGGAGGGCAGAGCGTACTCTACCTCGGATACCGGCAGAGCCAGCATCTCCGAGTTCCCCAGAACGGTGGCGTTGAACTCGCGGCCGTCGAGGAATTCCTCCACCAGGGCCGTGCCCCCATAGTGCCGGCTTACCCTGGCTACCTGTCCCCGCAGCCCTGCGGGGCTGTCCACCACGCTTTCGGATGATATTCCGTGACTGGCGTCCTCCCCCTGCGGCTTGACGATGCAGGGAAAGCCGAGGTTGAAGCCGGAAACACTTCCCTCCGAGAGCACCTGGAAGACGGGAGTCCTGATACCGTTGGCCTGGAGTAACTTCTTCGAGCCGGCCTTGTCCAGGGACAGCCTCAAGGCCGCACCGGGACAGCCGGTGTAGGCAAGCCCGAGCGCAGACATCATGTCGGCGACCTCCGCCTCTGTCTCCGGGTTGCCGGAGAAACCCTCGAAGAGGTTGAAGACGACGTCCGTTTCCAGGCGTCTGAGTGTCGCCTCGACCTCTTCCAGCGGGGGCGCCAGGGGCACTTGCCTGACCGGGTATCCAAGCGCTGACAGAGCACCTCCGACAGCCCGCACTGCTTCCAGCACCCCCAGGACGGCCTGCTCCTCACCCAGACTACGGTACCTGGATGGGCAGTCCGCGTTGAATATGATGGCTACACGGGCGCCCAACGCGAGTACCTCCCCAGTGCGGCGTCAAGGATAGCGCCGGTGAGTTCCTGATGTGACCAGCCCAGCATCCCGACCATGATGACAAGGTCGCTATGATTCCCGAGTCCAGGCAACGGGTTGATCTCGATAAAGTATGGCAACCCGTCGGCCCCAACTCTGAAGTCCAGCCGGGCGAAGTCCCGGCACCCCAGTATCTCGAAGGTCTTCAGGCTGAATTCCTCGAGCTCTCTGAGGGTATCATCTCCCAGGCGCGCGGGGCACTCGTAGTCGACGAGAACCTCCCAGTCCCGCTTCGTCTCCAGCGAATAGATGAAGTGCCGGTGACTCTGCCTGGGAACCACGCGCATCACGCCGACCACCCTGGGGGGATGATTGCCCACCATGCCCACAGTCACCTCGTCGCCGTCGATGAACTCCTCGAGCATCATCGGCTGCCGGTAGCACTGCGCCAGCCGGTCAGCTAATTCGGCTGCTTCGAGCGGGGTCTCCGCCAGGGAACCGGAGCGGACGCCCTTGCTGGAGCCTTCGTAGGCTGGCTTTATGATGACCGGGTACCTGAGCCGTGGCCAGGATACCCCGCCCGGTTGGCCGGTGGTCTTGAAGGAGGGTGTCCGGACCCCGGCTGCCGCCAGCAGGGTCTTGGTCAAAGGCTTGTCCAGGCAGACGGCCAGGCACTGGGGGTCCGAACCGGAGTAGGGTATGCCGAGCATCTCCAGGACGGAGGGCACCTGGGCCTCGCGGCTGCGGTAGGTGCCTCTCCCCTCGGCGATGTTGAATACGAAGTTCACCCGCTCGGTGCGGATGCTCTCAAGGAACTCCCAGCCACCCCCGAGCCTGGTCACGCAGTGCCCCAGCCCCCGGAGGCTGCCGGCGATGAGGTCCACGGTCCCGGCGGAGTCATACTCCTCCAGCGCATCCTCGGGGCCGGAAGGGCTCACGGGCACCGCCTCCTTGAGGTCATACGCCAGCCCGATCCTCATAATTACTCGCTCCTCTTCGCCTGGCGTGGTGCCCTTCTGGTAACGGGCACGGTAGCTGTCGCCCTTCTGAGGCGACTGACCCCCGGCACTGCTCTCTCCTCCGGCACGGCGGCACCGGGGTTACGATATTTGAAGACGTCTCCGCGGTAGTTCCTCAGCAGCAGTTGCTCCTCTGTCTGCGAGAGCACGTAGCTGGGCTGGAGGGGAACCTTGCCACCACCATCGGGAAGGTCCACCACAAAGGTGGGAACGGCCAGCCCGGACGTGTGGCCACGCATGCCTTCGATGATCCTGATGCCCACCTCCACCGGGGTACGCAGGTGCTCTGTGCCCTGCACCTCGTCACACTGGAACAGGTAGTACGGGCGCACCTTTATCCTCAGCAGCCCGTGGCACAGCTTCATCTGGTCCTTCAGCGTATCATTCACCCCTCTCAACAGGACAGACTGGTTATTGACCGGAATCCCGCTCCGGACCAACCGGTCGCAGGCCGCCGCCGCTTCGGGAGTTATCTCCCGCCAGTGGTTGAAATGGGTGTTCAGCCATATCGGGCCGTAGCGGGAGAGCATACCGCAAAGCTCATCGTCAATGCGCTGGGGAAGCACGACCGGGCACCGGCTGCCGATCCGGATGATCTCCACGTGCCTGATGCTCCTCACGGCGGAGATGACTCTCTCAAGACGGCCGGTGGACAGAGTGAGGGGGTCGCCGCCAGACAGGATGACATCCCGCACCTCCTCGTGCGCACGCAGGTAGTCGAGCATGGCAGCCACTTCGGCGGGTGTACGCACCCAGCTGCCGCGGCGCCATTCCCGTTTACGGGTACAGTGGCGGCAGTACATCGGGCAGATGTCCGTGAGCACCATGAGGACCCTATCCGGGTAGCGGTGCACCAGACCGGGGACGACCGAGTCTCTTCGCTCCGCCAGGGGGTCCTCGGAGCCAATCTGGCCCCTGGTCACCTCCTGGATACTGGGCACGGCCTGCTTCCTGACAGGGTCTTCGGGGTGGTGGGGTGATATCAGGGAGAGGTAGTAGGGCGTTATCGCCAGGGGGTACTTCCTGGTCACGAGTCTGAGGCGGGTCTGCTCGCGGGGCGATAGCGGGATGTGCTTTGCCAGCTCGTCAACGGTGGTGACGCGGTGGCGGAAATGCCACTTCCAGTCCTCCCAGTCTACCCGGCAGGTATTGCCGAACAGGCTTTCTCCAGCACTCGCACTTATCCCCATGGGCCACGTGTCCGGACTGCGAGTGATGGAGCCTGTACCGGGAGGTTCCTCCTCAGCAGAAGCGAACGCGGTATCTCTGCCGACTCTGGTTATCATGTTGTCCCCTTTTCCACTATTCGGGTGCTGGCCGAGGGTGTCAGCTATCGTCCAGTACCGGCGGGCTACGGCTGGGCGCAGCGGCGGAATGCGCCCAGGATGCAGCTGCGGCCACTGCCGTTACAACTGCCGGGGAAGCGGTCAGCATCGGCTCGGGCCCGAGTACAGGAGCTACTCTGTTCCTCATGCCTATCCACAACAGCCTCGGTTTGCCGAAGAGGAGCTCCCTGGTGCTGATACGGGGTACGCGGCGCACCTCGGACAGTCTGCGCAGGGGTGACAAGACTATCGCCATGCGGAGCAGGCCCGATACCAGGAACAGGGTGAGCAGGTTGCTGCCGTTCAGGAGCGGCAGCCGCGGGGCCAGATACCCGCCGACCAGCGAGCCCAGGCACATCGCCATCCCGTTGACGGCGTTGAACACGGCTATGCTCTTCGTCCGTGCCTCACGGGCAGAGCTGTCGTACAGGAAGTTGGTGGTCGCCAGGTTGAATCCAGACCAGGCCAGGCCGGCGATTGCCTGGACCAGAAGCAGGTAGTACACCTGTTTGCTGACCAGCCAGAGAAGAGGTACCAGCGGGATCAGGCAAGAGGTCACCTTGATGATCCTCACGTTCCCGGCGCGGTCGGCGCGCTTGCCCCATACGCTCAGGAAGATGATGGTGGCTATCGTGGAGGTGGCATTTACGCCCACGTATGTCAGGTAGTCGAACTTCAGGTCGCGCAGCATGTAGACCGCGAAAAACGGGCCGCAAAGGCAGGTGGCGAAGTTGATCAGGGAGACATAGGCCGCCAGCCGGCGCAGGTGGGAGGAAGGGCCCCGCTTCCTGGAGTGCTCCCGGGCGACACGCCTGGTGGCTTGCACGACGAAGGGCGGCTCGTACATACGGGAGAGGAAATACCAGGAGGCCAGGCGGAAGGCCACCGCGGAGCCGAAAACCACCGAGAAGCCCAGAAATGGCTTGCCGGTGGTGAATTGCAGGATGCCGCCAGCAGCGAACGAGGCCGCCAGCATTGCCAGGTCGCCGACTCTCGTTCTGTGGCTGAAGTACCTGCCCCTGGTGTTCTCAGGCACGAGGTCGGCCATCATGCTACCCCAGGCAGGGTTGGAGATGGAGCCAAACAGGGTGCCCAGGGCCACGAAGCAGATGAGCCACCAGACCGCGCCCGATTGGCAGAGGAAAGGTACCAGCAGAATAGGTATCCACATCAGGGCGTGCATCAGGACTACCGGCAATATGAGGCGCTTGCGGCTGCCCGCCCTCCGGGCAAGATAGGGTGCGGCCAGCTGTGACAGCGCCATTACCATATTAGGGATGCTGGAAAGCAATCCTATCTGGGCGGTGGTAGCCTTGAGCGCCAGGGCGAAGGGCGTGACATAGCTCTGGGTGAAGCCCAGCATGGCTGAGTGACAGCCGCCGTCCAGGATGCTGCTTCTCAAAGTCTTCTTGATTCTGCCCCTTGCGGTGTGCGTGGTGCTCATTCCTCGCTCGGTTCGCCGCACAAAAAAAGGAAGAGTCGAGCCAATTCTCCGGCTAACTCTCCCGTCCCTGTCCAGGGGTCGTTGAAGAACCACCGTTCCCGGGTGTTTTCGGGCCTCTGTCATCGGCGGCGGGTGCTCTTACCGTCTCATGGTGTGCGGGGGTATCCTCCGGTCGGCTACATAGACCTTCCCTTCAGTGTCGATATATCCTTCAAACAGGAGCATGTAATGGTGCTTGTCAAGGTCGGCGACCTCGGTTATCCTGACCTTCTCCTGCTGCGCCCTTGCCGGGCTGTAGATACGGAAGCGCCTCACCTTCTTGTCCTTGACCGTGGCGGGGAACTCAAAGCACCATAGTGCCTCCAGCTCCTCCGGGGGCACGTGAAACCGGCGCCTCATGTAGTCGAGCATCGACCATGGCACTCTCTTGGCACCACCGTGTCCGAGACGCAGGGACATCAGGCTGCTCCTGGACCGCTCCCCGGGCGGGCGTCCCCGCGCACCCGCCGGGTGCCGGTATTGCATTGAGCTCTAAACATGTGGTATAAAGCAGCGTAACCAGGGCCCATGGGCGATACCTTCCAGTGATGGGTTGTGTACTCCTATACATGAATCGTATATCATGAATGGGTCAGTGTCAATAGGCTTCGGGGGCCATTTTTGTGGGCTCACCGGGCCAATAGCGGGGCACGATGCCGGAGTGGGCGTTCCTTACGAACCATGCCCTTGTACTTAGCTACCTGGCCAAGCAGCCGAGTATCACTGCGCGGGAGATATCACTGGCCATCGGCATCACCGAAAGGGCGATCCGCAAGATAATCGCCGATCTGGACGAGGCTGGCTACATCAGCAAGAGGAAGATCGGCCGGGGCATGCGCTACCGGATAAACCCGGACCTCTCCATGCGCTCCGACGCCCACCAGGACATCGCCATCGGTGACTTCCTCGAGGCCCTGGGCTGGAAGAGAAGGCGCCGCCGCCCCAGGCCGAAGCCGTAGAGCGCCCACCGGGGATACGTGGAGGTGCGGTCATGGCGAGGCAATGGGGCTGGTGGCCGGCTACGAGGGCCTGTGCTGGGCATGGCCTTTGTGAAGCGGCAATCCCCGGAAAGAGTCTCTGCACAGAGTGAACGGCCCGAGAACCTTTTTGCCCGCCCCGTAAGGCCGCGCCTCAGCGGGTTTGCGGGGCCGGGGGATGGTCCTCCAGCGAACATGGCTCCCCAGCGTGGACTCGAACCACGAACCCTGCGGTTAACAGCCGCATGCTCTACCGATTGAGCTACTGGGGACCGTCTGGTACAATAGTGGTGCCAGAGGCTGGCTCAACCAATTGTACGACAGGCGCGGTCTACTTGCAAGCCCGTCCCCGGTACCGGGTGCCAGCCTGACGGGGCGCTCAGGGATTGTCCCGGTCGGAGGTAGGAACACCGGGTATCACAGTCCGGACACCCGGAGCCCGGCATACGGGGCGCGCCAGGAGCCAGTGAGACGTAAGGGAGAAGGAGGTATCCCATGCGCGAGAAGGTGGAATCGGTCCTGGAGAAGGTACGGCCCACCCTGCAGGCCGACGGCGGTGACGTGGAGCTGGTGGACGTTGAAGACGGCATCGTCAGTCTGAAGCTCACCGGAGCCTGCGACGGCTGCCCAATGGCCACCATGACCCTGCGGCACGGCATCGAGCGGATCCTCAAGATGGAGGTGCCGGAGGTCAAAGAGGTCGTCTCCGTCTAGCCGGTATCGCCCCCCTCTCTTGCCGGCGGGACAGTCGGGGGCACCGGGAGGTGGGGGAGAGGTGCCAGCATTCTCCGGACGTCTTCACCGGGCAGTGGGCTCTTGGCGGCCTGCTGTCCGTGGCTTTGTGGGGGTAATGGCCGGTGCACGAAATGGCCGTAACCCAGAGCATGTTCGAGCTTGTTCTCCAGCACGCCGAGAAGGCTGGAGCCAGGCGGGTGGGCAGGATCAACCTGGTCATCGGCGAGCTTACCGGCGTGGTGGCTGACTGCGTGGAGTTCTATCTCGGCTTCCTCAGCAAGGGAACGGTCGTGGAAGGTGCAATCCTGGACGTCACCTCGGTACCGGCAAGCGCCCGCTGCCGGGACTGTGACGAGACCTTCCAACTGGAGGAGTTCGACTGGACCTGCCCGGCATGTGGCGGCAAGAGCCTGGAAGCCACGGGCGGTCGAGAGCTATTCGTGCAAAGCATCGAGGTGGACTGAATGGAGATAAAGGTGCTCAAGGACATCCTGAGCGCCAACGAGCAGATTGCGGCGAGCAACCACCAGAAGCTCGAAGAGCATGGCGTGTTTTCCGTCAACCTGATGGCATCGCCCGGTGCGGGCAAGACCAGCCTGGTCCTGCAGACCATCAGGGCAGTAGCAGGGAAGACGCGGGTGGGGGTCATCGAGGGCGATGTCAGCTCCAGCCTGGACTCGGAGCTTATCGCCCGGGAGGACGTGCCCGTTATCCAGATTAACACCGGCGGCGAGTGTCACCTCGACGCCAGCATGGTGCGCAACGCCCTGGAAAATCTGCCCCTCGCCGATATAGACCTGCTCCTGGTCGAGAACGTGGGCAACCTCATCTGCCCGGCGGAGTTCAACATCGGCGAGCACCTGAAGGTGGTTATCTCCAGTGTGCCCGAGGGGGACGACAAGCCCTTCAAGTACCCCACCATGTTCATCATCGCAGACGCGGTGGTGATTAACAAGACCGACCTTCTTCCCCACCTCCAGTTTGACACAGCGCGGTTCACCGGGGCGGTGCAGGGCATAAACCAGAAGGCTCCGGTCTTTACCCTGTCGTGTACCACCGGTGATGGTTTGGATAGCTGGACCTCCTGGCTTCTGGGGCGGATGGAGACGGAGCGGGCCGGTGGTGCAGCCTAGCGCCGTGTACGAGGAGCGACTGCCGTTCCCGTTCGCCCTGGGCGCCTCCGTGGTTATTGGCGCGCTGGCGGTGATGATGGCGGTCCTGCTGGTGCTGCAGGTTACCGGCAACCCGGTGGGAGAGAGGCCGGCGCCGGACTGGTTCTACCTGGTTATGTTCGTCTTCCTGTCCGCCATCGCCCTCTTCGTGCTCAACTTCCGCACGCTTTTCATCGGGATGACCCCGCAGGAGATTACGGTTGCCTACGGCTGCATCAGGCGGACGGTACCCTGGGGCGATATTGAGGGGTGCTTTTGGGACGAATCCCCCACCTTCAGCTATGGCGGCTGGGGGATCCGCATCACCAGGGTCAGTGGCAGGTGGCGGCTTGTCTACAACCTCATCGGCAGTCCGGTGGTAATCCTGCGCCTTCGCTCCGGGCGGTTCCGCGAGTTCGGCTTCTCCACTCGCAACCCCGAGCAGGTGCTGGAGCTGGTCCGCCGCCAGGCAGCCGTGCACGGGTAGGCGTCCGGCCCTTCTGCGCCCCTCCGAGGGTTCCCTTTGGAGAATGACCCGAATCACTCTCGGTCTCGGTTGCGAAAGGAGATAGCAGGGTCTTCCCTTCTTGGAACAGGTACCGGTTTCATACCCTGTAACGCACAGCGTAAGCAATGGTGCCACGGCGTAGCTGTCCGGCTGTTCTACGTCTTCTGTCCTGTGGTACAATCTCTGTGTCCGTGCAGCCTACCTGACAAGCGAGGGCCGTTTGTATGAAAGCAGTCATCCTGGTGGGTGGACAGGCTACCCGCCTCCGCCCTCTGACCACCCATATCCCCAAAGCGATGGTCCCGGTGCTCAACACGCCGTTCCTGGAGCACGTGCTCCGACATCTGCAACGGCACCGGGTGACCGACATCGTGCTGGCACAGCATCATCTCGCCGCCCCGATCGAGTACCACCTCGGTGACGGCAGCCGGTTCGGGGTGAAGCTCTCCTACATTGTCGAGGACAGCCCGCGGGGCACCGCCGGCGCGGTCAAGAACGTGGAGGGGCACCTGGACGAGCCCTTCCTCCTGCTTAACGGCGATATCTTCGCTGACCTG
>Ga0180433_10002729_pt1 | contig 26804 bp, 26 predicted proteins | sample SS_ome_8_FD_132980 | JGI IMG/M metagenome (GOLD analysis project Ga0180433, IMG submission 132980) | Hypersaline lake sediment archaeal communities from the Salton Sea, California, USA - SS_1_D_1 metaG | ecosystem: Environmental > Aquatic > Non-marine Saline and Alkaline > Hypersaline >... | reverse complement strand
TTGTTCCATTATTAGTTCCTGTTACTGTTGTTCCATTATTTAATAAATTTCTAGTTTTATTTCCTATATTGTTATTAAGTTTATTCTTATTATTACTTGTTCCATTATTTGTTCCTGTTACTGTTGTACCATTATTACTTGCTGTTGTTCCATTATTTGTTCCTGTTACTGTTGTTCCATTATTACTTGTTCCTGTTACTGTTGTTCTATTATTAGTTCCTGTTTTTGATGCATTTGTTCCATTATTAGTTCCTGTTTTTGATGCATTTGTTCCATTATTAGTTCCTGTTTTTGATGCATTTGTTCCATTATTACTTGTTCCTGTTACTGTTGTTCCATTATTTAATAAATTTCTAGTTTTATTTCCTATATTGTTATTAAGTTTATTCTTATTATTACTTGTTTTATTATTTGTTCCTGTTACTGTTGTTCCATTATTATTTGTTCCTGTTGTTCCATTTTTATTAACATTTTTTTTTAAATTATTAAAATTACGAATTTTATTATACTGAATTTGATCAAAGTTAGTTAGAGTATTACTTTTAATAATTAAATTTTTATTTGTTGGTATTTTAAATCCTCCTCCATTTGCATTATATTGTCTTATTTTATATTTTAATAAAATATTTTTAACATATTCTTCTAATCCATTCTTATTTAATAATATTTTTTTTATTTTATCTTTTTCATCGTCATCATCATTAAAAAGTAATTCTAATTTGTATAAATCTTTTGCAATCGTTTTATCATCTTGTTGTCTTACATTTAATTTAGCATTTTTTGTTATTCCATAAAGATTATATATAATAATCCGCTTCATACTTAAATATATTTCTTCAGGTGTTAATCCTCTCCAGTTAATATCATATAAAGGAAAATACTTGCCATAATCATTATTATCTAATATATCAATCATAATTTTAACATTTTTATTAGACATAATCACTTAATATAATCAAATATTTTATTTGCAACTTTAATTCCAATTTTTCTTTTTCCTTTAATATTAGCGATTTTATCAATAATTTCTTTATTTTTTCCTTTTAAAATTTCTTCAAAAGAAACTTGATTAAGAATTTTATCAGCCATTTCATAGGAAATACCCGGAATTAATGATAAACAATATATCCAATAGGTTTCAGAATTAATAGAATCACTTTTCTTTTTAAATCCACCAGTTTTAATCCCAGTAAAATCACCTAATTTTTTAAATATTTTTAAAACGTATTTTGTTGTCTCTTCTAAGCTAACTGATTTAATAACTTTGAATTCAAAGTTAATAGTTAAACTTACTATAACCCCTCTAAATATATCAATTTGTTTTTCAAAATCATTAAATCCTCCTTCTAATACATAAACAACATCTCTATTATCATCGCCTTTCTTCCATTCATTTAATCTTTCTTTTTGTTCTTTATATCTTCCATCACTAATTGATGAAAATAAATCCGATATTTTTTTTCTTTCAATAAGTATTTCTTTATTACCTGCTCTTACAATAATATCACCTAAATTTAATTGTTCTATGCTATAATCTTTAATTATAATATCAAAGTACTCTTTTAATTTTACTTCTCTATTATCTAATATAATACTCATATTAAAAATAATAAAAAACCTTTAAGTGTGGGGATACACATAAGCTCTTTTAGAAAAAGGGATTAACCCTGAATGTTTATTCAAGATTGTTTCGGGACTGATTAAACAATATATCTCTATTATCTTTTTTAAACTGTTTTTCGGGACTGATTATAGGGATTGTAGCAATATTCCTTAATGTTTATTCAAGATTGTTTCAGGACTGATTAAATAATATATCTCTAATATCTTTTTTAAACAGTAATTTGTTGCCGAAGGTCTTGTTTTGGGTTTAATAGCCTTTTACAAAAGGCTCATAAAAAAATGAAAATATTTAATATTAAAATAAATTAATATACTAATTATGGCAACATTAACAAGAAATCAATTATTTTATATTGTGAGACAACATACTTTAGAAATGTTGGAAGATAGGGGATATGAAATAAATAATTCTTTAAAAATAAGTCAATTTGAATTTACACAGAATTTTGAAAATAATAATATTGATTTTATAGTATCAAAAAAAGATAAAAAAATATTTATTCATCATCATTTAGATACAAAGGCTTTGAGTAAAAAGGATTTAGAAATTTTATCAAAACAGATAGAAGAGGATTTACCAGATGAAAATGTGTCAATTATTCTAATAATGGAAGATAAACCAACACCAGCTATTTACAAAGAGATAGAACAATCAACATTTGGAAAAGTAGAATTATTTTTAACACATCAACTTTATGTAAATATAAGTCATCATGAGATGAATTCAAAATTTCGTGTATTAAGCGAGGAAGAAGTAAATGAAATAACAAAGAAATTAAATACTCCAAAAAATAAGTTTCCACAAATATTATCAACAGATCCGATGTCAAGATATTATGGAGTAGAACCAGGACAAGTATTTGAAATAACAAGAAAATCGCATAATACAGGAGAGTCAGTAATTTATAGAACAGTGATTAAAGGAAAGAAATAATATATATAAAATAAATGGAAAAAATTAAAGTTCCTGTAGGACAACAAGAAATACCAAATACACCAGACCCTTATAAATCATTTTCCCCTCTTTATGGAGCACCTAATTTAAAAAGCAATAATAAACCTTTAAGGTTTTTAGAACCAGCTCCTAGAAATCAACTAGGGGTTCCATCTAATCATACTTTCAATAATGAATATCCATTAAAATCTTATTATAATAATCCGCTAGATAATGGTAATTTTGTGCGTGGAAATCAATTTGCTAATATTTATCCTTATGAAAAAGAAAAAAAAATAAGAGAAATCATAAAAAATAATAATGAAGATAATAATGTAATTGTAGCAAATTCACCATTTTACCCTTTTCCTGGTCAAAAATATATGTCTAACAAGAAATATTGGACATACCCGCGAGAAATGTCTTATATAAATAATCAACCTATATATAATTATCCTTATAGTAAAAGAGAAGGAGTAGTAGAAAATTTTGAAAATTATAAGATATCATTTAAGTTTGTAAATTTAACATTACTTTTATTAGTATTATTTGTTTTAACATTTTTTATTATTAGAAAATAATATGTATTAAATAATAATGAGTAGTATTGCACCGGATATTAATTTAAATGAATCATCAGAACAAATAGAAAATATGAATGCAACAGAATTACAACAAAAAATAGCACAATTAAAGGTAATTCTTTCTCAATTAATTGCATATTCTTCTTCAAGGGGTGTAGATATTCCTTCTAGTGAGGCAGATGTTCAAACCTTTGAACAACAACAAGAACAAATGATAAACAGTTTAAATTCACAAATTAATGCTCTTAGGAAAAGATTAGAAAATGTTAATGGTCAAATTAATACTCAATCAGCTGAATTAAAGACAGGAGAACAAGAATTAACAGAAAGACAAGCACGTATTTTAGCACAACAAAGAGAAATTGATAATAAAAAAAAATTGGTTGAATCAAGAAATAGAATGTTACAGTTGAGTATTGAAAAGAATGTTTATAAGAAAAAAGTAATTTACTCTTTGATATCTGCAATTATTGCAGTATTAATTCTTATGCTTCTTGGTTATTCATATATGAATAGAAGTTAGATTAATTATATTTATTATAGTTAATAATGGGTTTTTGGGAAAGAATAGGAGGCTCTATTAAAAGTGGATTGTCTGCAGTGAAAGACCCCAGAAAAACAAAATGTATAGCAAAGTGTAATTTTTTAACTAATGCTGTAGGTAAAAATGATTTTGATTGGGGTGGCGATTATTGTACTAAAAAATTAAATGTTTCTGAATGTAAGAGTAAAAAAAATAAAACAAGACAAAAATGTAATAATAAGATGAGAAATAAAATAGCCAATTGTGGTTCTCAGTATATGAGTTCAAAAAATAAAAGGGAATATGAAAATGCAATAAATAATTGTAGATTGTCAAGTTCGTATATAAGAAGATGCAAACAAAATAATGTCGGTGATTTCAATTTCTATAATGGTTGTATTCAAAAAGCTAAATTTAGTAAAATACCATTTTCTTATAATGATAGTTGTGCTATAAATGGATTTGGAACTGAACCAAGGAATTTACCAAAGTTAAAAGATAGCAGTTTGATACCTAATACATGGAATAATTCATCAATTGGTTTATCAATTCAAAACCAACAGGGTAAATCAATAATAAATAAAAAAAAGGAAAATATAAATAACTATCCAAATATAGTATCAAATCAATTAGATAATGCAACTATGGTAACAGAAGACGAACAACAGAATTATTTTGAAGGATTTGAAGTTAATTTAGAAGAGTCAAAAAATTCTTATATCCAATCTCAAAAAATAAGTAGGGAAATTAATAAAAAAAGAGATAATTATAAAAAAAGTACCCTTGATATGGCTAAATTGCAAACGGCTGTTATGGGAAGCACTGATGCAGAAGAAGAAATTAATTCACGTTTAAGTGCTCTTCATGAAGAAATGCAAAATAATTTAAAAAATATAACAGACCAACAAATGAAACAATTAAAAACAGCAATTTCTTATTATGAGTATCAGTTAAAAATGATAAAATTAAATAAAAAAATGATACATTCGATGAAATATACAAAAACTTTTAATGATGATTATAGTGATGTTCAAAAATTGAATAAAGAGATAAATGAAAAAGAGAGAATAATAAAAATAAATAATGATGAATTTGAACGTAAAAATACAATAGCTAATATATTAATATCTGCTATTATTATTTCATTAATCGTTTCTATTGTATGTATGCTCTATTTCATAAAAGCAATAAATGGACAAGTATTATCATTTGTATTAGTCGGAGGATTTTTAATAGGATTATTTATGATATTATATAATACATTTAGTAATCATAATAGTAAAATAGCAAATGCAACAAAGAAAGAATTTAATAATGCATTAAGGTCAGGATTAAGGTATGCATTACCAGAGGTAATAGAGAAATGTCCAACAGATTGTAAAAAGAAGCCAGATACATCAAAATTTCCAGAAGTAGATATGGCTGGAAATGAATTAACAACTGATAATGCTCGTAATGTGTGGAAAGATGGAGATTATACATATATTAAGGGAACTCCAGATGAATTAGATAATGAATATGAGGTTTTAAATCCAAAGCCTTACTATAGTGGTTTAAAAAACCCTGATAAATATAATTTAGAATGGAAAGGAAATCCAGATGGTCAAATAGCATTTGACCATGGAACAAAATTTTCATCAACAGTTCCATCACAATTTTGGGCTGGTTATAAAACCGATACTTAATTTAAATTATTATCTTCTTAAAAATAATTTGATATGTCTGTCTCAAATAATTTTGCTTCTAATTTAAATTCTAAAGCATTAACGTTAAATGATAGTAATTTTAATAATACGAATGTAACTAATTATTTTAAAAAAGGTTTAGTAACAGACCCTGCAAAATGTTTATCACAAAACCAAATGAAAACGGTTGGATTAAAAAATATGGGAGAAAAAACGTTAAGAGAATGTTATAATTTAGCACAATCAAATAGAACAAATTTAATGGGTTATTCAAAACAAACTGTTTCAAAAAAAAATTATGTGAATGGTCAATATAATAATGCAGGAAATAGATGTGGAGGACCACCTAATTTTAATTTACCATATTATTCTAAATATGAGTATGATAATAATTGTAATGAATTAGAAGATAATTTTATAGTAAATGGGATAAATTTAGGGGAAGAATGGAAGAGAGATTTACGTTATGGTCAAGATTATAAGACTGGTATTACAAAAATGACTGATATGAATAAGAAGTGTGGTTCAACAACATATTTATCTGGAAGATTAAAAGGACAAAGTGTAACTATGCCAGATGGAAATCCAGGAATAACTGTAAATTTTACAGGAAGAAGTAATAATACTATTATTGATTTTAAGAATAACTATAATCAAAAATGTAAATTTGTTAAAAGACAATTTTTTCCTCAAAATGTTAAATTAAAAGGCTGGTTTGCTGATTATAGGTATGGACAAAATCCTAATACTCAAGGAGTTACTCCTTCTAAACCTGGTTGTTGTAATACTCATTTTAATACCGGAAATAAATTAGGTGAAAGAGTAACTTTAGATAATAAAGGAGCTTGTAATGTCAATTTTGATGGATATAATACCTTTGATATAGTTAATTGGAATTATAATAATCCTCCTTGTTATTCATTTGGTAAAAAAAAACCAGGTGGTTATTGCACAAATAGTAATCAATGTAATAATGGATGGTGTTATAATAGTACTTGTCTTCAATCTTGTCGCCAAAATTATACTAGTAGAAACAGTCAAGGATTATGTTATTGTAATGATAGTGACCAAAAATGTTTATCTGGTTCTACTTGTATTAATGGTGTTTGCAAACCCAATATTCAAGAAGGATTTTCTAATAATAGAGAATGTACTATTCCTTGTAATAATGGTAATAATTGTCAAAATTGTAAGCCTGGTTTATGTCCAGGTAAAAAACAATATGAAGAAACATGTGGTGGTTCTTTTCCTTCAGAACAATACGGTCAATGTTATATAGGAAATGGAGATATCAATGATTTACCAGATAATCCGAATAATTGTAATAATGGAATTATAGTTGGTGATATTGAAACTAAAACATTTAATGATTTTAAAACACTTTTAGGTAATCCAAATGGTCAAGATTTAACATCATGTAAAGATATAATGTTTAATAAGGATAGAAAAGATTTAATTATTTACAAGGGGGATTATTGGGGAGTAGAGGAACCGAAAATTTTTAAGGGAAAACCTCAATTTAGTAAATTCTCAAAAACTCCAGGAAAATTAATCGCAAATATAGGAGAAGAAAATGCTCATTTTGAAGCATTAAAAAATAATTCGCCATTTTTTGGAGTATTACCCAATGGAAATGTATATTTATCTGATAATTTAAATAATTTAACTAGATATGGTTTATATAACCCATTTCCTTCAATAAAAGATAATAATCAAGTAAAATCAATTAAAATGAAAGTATATGCAATTAATCAAACAGTTGTTAATTTATGTGCTGATTATATGAGAAAAATTGATAATATGAATAAAAGTATTGTAGCTAATAAAATAGGTAAAGCACAACAAAGAGAAATTATGAATAATTTTATAAAATCAAATAACGAATTAGAAATATTAAGAGATGAAATAACAGAGGATTTTACACAACCAATTCCGCAATATGCAATAGACAAAAAAGAAGAACAATTAAAGGATGTACAAGATAATTTAAATTCAATTGTACAAAATTTAACTTTAGAATATAACAAATTAGCAAAAATAGATAATCAACAACGTTCTATTTTAGAGAAAAAGATGGATGTTTTGAATGTGCAATCTGGAAAAGCATCATTACAGTTAGATGAATTACAAAAAATACAAACTGAAATGGCATCCAAAAATCGTATTATTGATATTCATAATAAACAATATAAACGTGCAAATATTCTTGTAAAAGGACTTTTAGGCTTTTCAGTTGTTATATTTATAACTATTATATCATTTATAATGTGGAGGTCAAATGGAATAAATGCAACCGGATTTTGGACAATATTTATTGTATCATTAATTGGTTTTTTAATATATATTTTTATAGTATTACGTTCATCGGGTATGAGAGAACCAACACTACCAAAATTTGACAATTATTACAAATATAAAAATGCCATGGTAAAAGATGCGGAGAAGCAATTAGGCAAATTAGGAAATTATTTAAATGAATATGTGAATGAAAATTGTGAATGCCCAATAAATAAAAAAGATGCAAATACGGAACCAACAGAAGTTAAAGGAACCTCTAATTATAAAGGTGGTATATCCTATTTATTTAAAAATGATGGTTTTTATTATTATGATGGAACCGCACCACCTAAACGCATAATGCCATTTTCAGTAGATAAAAATAGTTTAATGCAATTAGTCCAGATGATGTCAATGTTTGATTTAATCAATGATATACAATCAAAGAATTTAGTAAAACAAATAAGAACAATGCCAGATGCAATAGATGAAACAAACCCTATTCATATAAATATTGATTCTGAAAAAATGCCTCCTAATTTAACAGATAATCATAAATTACCTTTACCATCCGCAATTCAACATTTAACACCCATAATGAATATATGTATAGAATACGATGGAAGTACGATGGAGATAAGGGAATTTTTGAATAGAATTTATACATATTTATTTGATGAGGGGATTTCAGCAGTAGAGATGAAGGAGTTAGAGATAAAATATAACACTATAAAAACAGGGAACAGATTAAATAATGCTCGAACTATGTTTGCATTTATAGTATCAGGTTCAAAATTTAAGGAAAGATATGGCAATCCGTATAATTATATTAAAGAGAAAATAGAAAATGCCCGTGATTAATTTCTTTTTATTAAGTAATGACAAGTTCATTACCTAGAATTGGCTTTTACACAACACAAGCTTTAAAAGATAGTGGTTTTACATCATTTGGAGAACACCCAATAAGAGAAGGATTACAAATTGCTAAAAATATGGAAAAAACATTTTTAGCAATTAAAATATCAAATGATAAAGAAAGAGACTATACTATAAAATGTCCAGAAAATTTTACAATGACATCTAATGGATTTTGTAAATCAAATATAAAATTGAAGAATAAAGAATGTAATAAATTAATAAGATTTACAAGTAATGCAGAAAAGAGAGCATTTGAGGATAAATGTGGAATAAAATTTCCTCAGGCATTAATAGGAGATATATATTTAGGAAACAAAGTACCAGTTAGAGAAGATGGTAGTAATGGAGATTTTTTATTAATTTCTGTACCAAAGAATATAGAAGAGTGTAATATTAATTTAAATAAATGTTTAAAAAGATCCGAAAGTAATTATTTATCAAAAGAATTAAAAGAAAAAAGGAAAAAATTAGAAGATTTACACAATTCAATAATTAAATTAGAAATTGAAGCTGAAGCACTTGATAAAAATCTTACCTATGAAACTGCTGAAAATATCTTTAAAAGAAAAAAAATACTAGCTGAACATCAAAAAAAAATTACTGAATTAAATAAAAGTAAAAAACAATTAGATAAAATATATAAAACTGTTCAAGAAACAAAAGACGCAAAAAAACAAACATTAATTTTACAAAAACAAATGCAAGAAGAGAATAATAAGGAGATAGAGAATAATTATAATAATTTGAATAGATATGAAAAACACAATATAACATATCGCAATATAACAAAAGATATTAATAAAAAATTTGAGTTGAAAGAAAAAGTAAAAACAGGTTTATATGCTACATTAATATTATTAATTGTGTTAGCCTGCATAGTATTAATATTTATATCAGCCAAAGAAAGTAATGGATTTATAAATAGGGCATATAGTAGATTAAACGGTTTTGGCTTTTTATCTTAGTAATTATCTTCAATAATTTCATTTTCATTTTTTTCATCAATTTCTTCTTTTTTGACATCATTATTGTATTTTACACCATATATATAATTCATAGTAACAAATTTTTTTCCCATTTTCTTTTCTAAATATTTATAAACATCTTTTTTACTAGGTGTTTTGATACCAACCCCTGCTTCAATATCATACCAAGCACAGAAATCATTATACACATAATCCATTTCAACTTTATTTTCTTTTTTACCAGTTTTTTCAAGACGTGGTTTAAAGAAGTCAATATATCCATCCATACTTGTTTGGTATTCTTTAGTGGCTTTAAGTACTTCTTGAGGAACTTTTAATCCTTTAACTTTATAAATATTAAAATAATAATGGGTTAATAGGCTCATAAATGCTTCAGACCATTTAGGTATTTTTTCAGACATATATTTATCTTTTTTAAATTCAAATTCTCCTTTTGGGTTATCAACAAAACGGCTCATAAATTCAAGAACTCTTAAACGTCTCCATGTTCCATCATCAACTGGTGGGACTTTTGGTAAATCATTACAATAAAGAACCATTTTAAATTGTGGTTTAAATTCTATGTATTTAGGAGCATATAAACCCCTACCTTTTATTTTATCCCCTCCTGTGTATTCTTTCATAATCCCTATATTTATTTTTTCATTTTCACTTGGTTCTTCCATAAATACATATCGTTTTCCCTTACTTTCTATAACTTCTGGTGATGCTTGATTAGATGCTGCACGTTTTCCTGTTAATAATGTAATTGGAAATTTAGAACAAAGCTCGCCAAACGAATTTAATATTAATTCATTAACTTTTGATTTACCATTACCACCTCCACCAGTCCATACATGAAAATATTCATCAGCATTATGACCTTCTAAAAGCGAGCTAATAAAAGTCAGCATATATTCTCTTTGATTTTTGATTGGTTGAACTGTATTTAAAAATTCCATTAAATCATCAATAAATTCTAAATCTTTAGAATATGGTAAATAATCAATATTTGTAGATAGGGATATATAATCATCAGGTTGTCCATCTCTGAATATTTCATTTTTTAAATCTAATACTCCATTATTAAAACCTAATAAATAACGATTTTCATCTAATTTTTCTAAAAAATCTTTATCATAAAATAAACCTTTTGCTTCTTTCATTATATTATCAATAAATCCACTAGTTCGCAAACTAATACTAATTTCATTAATAGTTTTAGTTCTTTTTTCATACGTAGCGATTTTATTTTCAACAAGTTTTCTTTCATTATCATCCATATCATCTCCTTTTTCATCAAGTAAATCAGATAAATCTAAAATTTGTTGATTATAATAATATGATACATTGCAGTATTCCATAACAAGTTCGTTAGAAATTTTGTTACGCAAAAATATACCTTCATCAATTTGTTGCCATTTATGATTATCAAATTCATACCATACTTTATTTTTAATACTTGCGCACACATAATTAGATTTATACATATGATATAATACACGAGCAATATCAACATGAGTAGGAGTTAAACAATTTTCAATAATTGTTTTTACTTCATCTTTACGGAATTCTTTATATCCATCTGGATTATCTTGTTTAGCCCATAAATATAGACTACCAATCGATAAACCATTATCTTTCATTATTTCCCATTGTTTTTCACACGCACCTACTTCATATTTTTTTGATTTTTGAGAAAATTCATCCCAAATTAATAGAAGTTCATTACTATCAGGACATATGTTGTGAAGACACCAACCCAATCTAATCCATTTTTCAAAATCATCAGCTCTTTCTGGGTCTAATAAATTAACTAATTTATAAATAGTTAATAACATATCATCAGTAATTATTTTTTCTGTTACTTTATCCTTTTTTTTGGTTTTTTTCTTTGAATTTTCTTCATATTCTAATACGAGTTCTAAACTATCATCATTTAATTCTAATTTATCTTCAGTATTTTCTGAATTTCTTATACTTAATAATTCTGGTAATTCTTTTATATCATATGTATTTATATCTAATTCTTCCAAATCATCATTAAATAAATATGTTAATTGATATCTATCCACTCCCGGTTTTGTTGAACCAAACATATACCAACCTACTTGATCAATCACTAATTTATCAATAGCTTGATAAACACTATTTGTAATACCTAAGTTTTTAAACATTTCATCTATTTCTTTATTTTTTATAACTTGTTCTCTAATATATTTTTGAATATGTGCTTCAGATATGATAAAAGGGAATTGTATATGAATACCATCCTTTCTAACATTTTTAGATGTATATGGTTCATTACGTTCAAATACAAAACATTGTAATACTTCTTCTTTTTCATCATCAGGGATAATAAAGTGTTTTTTAATTTCTTCAAAATATAATTTCACAATTTTTTTAATAAATAGTTTATCATATAAACGGGGACAATCGATTTCTTTATATCTTAAGTCAATATCTATTAGAAAACCACATGGTCCTCTATGTTGTTCAATTAAATGAATTGGTATATTATAATCAAAAACTACTTTTTTATATAATTTATAAAATTCATTGGCAACTTTTGGGTCAGAAAAATCATATTTTCCGGAATTTTTACCAGTTCCTGTATGTGTTATAACTTTATTTGCCCTATTGTCATTTAAAAAATCATTAAATTGTTTTAAAACGGAATTCTCCATTATAATTAAAATCAATATTTTTTTAAATAATTTTAACTTTATCTCAACATAATTAAAATAAGGGTTCTTAACTGTTTCTTATATTGTAAGATAAAAATTGAATTTAAATTTAAGATAATTTGAATAATATGGATTTTACAATTAAGAGAATAAATACAGAGATTTGTTCATACAATAATGAAAAACATAAAGAAGAATTAAATAAAAATGGATTATTTTTATATTTTAATCCAGATAATTTATATGAAGCAAAAGCGTTAATTATTGGAAAAAATGGTTCATATAAAAATGCTCCTTGGTTATTTCATTGTTCATTTCCTCATTTGTCCAACTGTGATAAAAATATAAATGGAGTATATCCTATTGTGCCTCCTAATATAAAACATGCAACAACAGGTAACAAGAATTTAAAATTAAAATCAGGAACACGATTTAATCCAAATTTATATGAAAATGGTAAAGTTTGTTTATCAATCATAAATACATGGGATGGTCCTAAATGGGTACCTTCATTAAATTTGGAGAAAATCATATTAACAATTCAGTCATCAGTAATGATTGAAAACGCATTAAATAATGAGCCACCTTATCATTATTCACAATCAACATTAGAGAAATATGAATTATTTATTAGACATCAAATAATAGGGATAGCGATTATTGAGCAAACACAAAGTTTAGCGGAATGTTTTAGTTGTTTTTCAGAAGAAATTAAAACAAATTTTCTTTTAGTAGCGAGAGAAACATATGAAGAGTGTAAAGAAAATGTTGAAAAATATAAAAATATAAATGAATTTAAAGATCCATTTTATAGAGCAGTAGCGTATAATTCTTGGTCAAAATATCTTGATGAAATTAGAGAATTAACGACATTATTATTATCTCAAAAAACAAATGATGAATGGAATCATTTATCAAATTCTTTTTTTAAAAAAGATATTAATTTTAATTCTTTAGATTTTGATAAACAAATTTATAGTATAGAAACAGATAATAAAACAGATAATAATACTGATAATAATACAGATAATAAAACAGATAATAAAACAGATAATAAAACAGATAATAAAACAGATAATAAAACAGATAATAAAACAGATAATAAAACCAATGAACAACTTAATTTAAGTGATAGACCACCAGCAAAATTGAAAGAAGTTGGTTTTGAATGGAAATGTAAAAGTTCAGGAATAAAATATATTGTCAAAGAACGTAAAAATGGTGTTAAATATTGGTTAAAAATAAAAAATGTAACTACATAAGTTCTAATTATAAAGGAATTTTAATAAATAAATTATGAATAGAAAACAACAATTTTCCCAAATTATAATTGATAATCAGTGTTCTTTTATTCCTTCAATTTCAAAAGCATCATTTATAAATAAGGGAGATGCATTACATTATGGAGAAAATTATTTTACAAAACCGATATTATTAAAGGAGGTAGAAGAATTAGAAGGAGAGGAAGGAAAATTAGTATATTATAATAATAAATTATATTTTAAGAATAGAGAAATATGGAATTGTTTATTTAATGAGACACAATGGAAATATGATTTAAAAAATAGAGTAGCATATTTACCAAATTTTAAGGTAGGATTTGGAACAACAAATCCGACAAAAGTATTAGATGTAAAAGGCGACAGTTTAATAAATGGAAGATTAAATATAACAGACACATTATATTGTCCATCAATTGTATTGGGACATAGTAATAAAAAGTTTGATGGGAATATTCGTTATAATAATGGGATAGAATATTATAATAAAAATAAGTGGAACAAATTAATAGATATAGATGAGATAAATAATTTTATTAAGACAGATTTTAAAGAATTAATAATAGAGGATGAAAAACCAAATTTATCAATATTTTTAAAATCATTAACAAAAACTGGATTAATATCGTGGGATGAAAATACAGAGGCATTTCATTTTTTACAGGATGATAAAGGATTATCAAATACAAATATACATTGTAAAAATATATCAGCAGATAATTTTATTTTAACTAAATCTTTTTTACCTAAAAATAAAAATGATATAGTTACTAAAGAATATGTTGATAATGTATCAAAAGGTATTAATGTAATAGGAGAAATAGATTTCTTAATTGAACATCAAAATAAAAATACATGTAAAATAAAAGATAATAAAGTTCAATATGAATTTTATGAGTATCACGAAGAAACACAATTTTATAAAAATGGAATGAAAATAGCTCTGTACAAAGTTGAAGATGATAAGAGTTTAATTATTTGTTTAGAAAATATAAATGGAATGATAATAGAAGGCAATATAATAAATGTTGAAAAAAAAGAAAGAGGCTGTTTAACAGTAATGAATGGTTCAAAATGGTGTGGTTCAATATTATTTATTCAAGAATGGTTAAATAAATATATACGTTTTACTTCAATGAGCAACAGTCAAAAATTAGAATTTTCAAAAGGAATTAAACAAGTTAATAATCAAGTATATTTAAATATAGATAATAATGTATTTCAATTAGTTGATAATGAATTAACATTATCTATTAAAAATTCTGGTTGTTTTGCTGATGGATTAATAACTGGAGAAAAAATTAGCTATAATTCCTTATCTTCTCATCATCTTCAATCCTCTATTATCAATTCTCAACATATTAATTTTAACTCTATATTAGAAAATCATATTAAAGAAGAACAAATTAATACTAAACATTTATTAAATGGAAGTATAACAAGTGATAAACTAGGTTCTAAAAGTGTATTAGGAGAAAATATAGGGGATAAAGTGTTAGAGGGTTATCATATAAGGGATATGACAATAACAGGGGATAAATTAGAGGAGAAAATAATATATAATCATCATTTAACACCTCAATGTATAACAACAGAAAATATAGGAATAGAAGAAGTAACAAGTGATAATTTAGCATCTATGAGTATCAAGAATTCACATATCTCTTTTTCTTGCATTAAATCAGAGAATATATCAGTAAATACTATAAAAGAACCACATATATGTGATAAAATAATATCAACAAGGGTATTACAGGAAGATATAATAGAAAAACGACATTTGAAACGGGGGATAATAGGGGTTGAAGAGATTAGTGACGGTTCTATAACAGTTGATAAACTGAATGAAAAATTTATACTCGGTGATAAACATTTAGAAAGAGGATTTTTAAAATCAGAACATTTAAAGGAGGGATTAATAAAGACAGAACATTTAGACAGAGGTATAATTTCAAAAGAGCATTTACAACAAGGGATAATAGGAAGTGAGGAAATAATGGATAGTTCAATAAACAGTAATCATATTAATAATGCCTCAGTTTTAGGAAAACATATTAAGAATGGAAATATTAACGAATATCATTTAGCAAATGGGGTTATAACAACATCAAAAATATTTTCATATGCAATTACTGGAGATAAAATATCAGAGGGTTCAATTATAAATAAACATTTAGGAACAAATTCAATTACTAACGATAAATTAGCAACACCATACATAAAATTAGAATTAGATAAACATTTTGAAGGAGTTCAAATGGCACAATTAGGTAATAAACTAAAGATTAAATTAAATGATGAGTTTTATATACCAGAAATTAAAGAAAATATAACTGAATTTAGTTACCCAATTAAATCAAAAGAATTAATTGTTGAAAAAGCTAATATTAAATCAATTGAAAATGATGATTTTACAAATATTCTTAATAGAATAGATGAATTAAAAGATTTAGAAAAAGTATTAAATAAACTTGGCGAAAGAATTTTCGGTTCTGTTCCAATTGGTTCTATTATTGAGTATTATGGTGAAAAAGATAATCTTACTAAAGGATGGGAAATATGTGAAGGACAAGATATACACATTACAAAATATCCTCAATTTTTTACTATTAATAATATAGTTGGAGATACATATACTTTACCATTCTATGAAGGTAAAATAAAAAAAATAATGAAAATGACTACTTCTTAGGATATAGTTTATTAGTTAATGATAATAATCGTTGTTGAGCTATTAAAACAGAACCTAAATAGATGGATAACAATATGATAAATATTATAAAAAAAATGATTGAAAAACCATATTTTGCTAAATCATTTTCTATATAAGATTGAAATAATAAAGCTAGCAATGTAATTAGTGAGAATGTTAAAAGTATTGAAGCAATTATTTTTGACCCTGTTTTATTAATATTTATTTTTTTACTATAACATTTAGCTCTTTTATTTAAATATCCAATAAAAAATAAAATACACCATATAAAGACAATAAAGAAACTTATTTTTATAATATACGAACCAATGAAAAAAGTATTCATAGTAACTTCTTCTTTCATTCTCTTAATTTAATGAATTTTTTAATTTTTTCAACATGATGCTTTAATACTTCATCATTCTTTTCAAAATCATTATCGCAATTAATTTTAATAAATAAATTATTTGGCATTCTTTTAAACCATTCCTCGTGTTTATTATGAATTTTCTCAATATACTCTAAAGGAATATCACATTCTTCTGTTCTTGAACGTATTTTAATTCTTTCATAACTTATATTTGGATCACATTGCAAATAAATAAAACCATCTGGAATTATATTTTTTCCTAATAATTTATTTAATGAATTAAACCATTTATTATACCAAATCCATTCAAGACCATTAATTTGTTTATCTTGATACGCTTGAAGTGCAAAAACATTTTTATCAGTAAATACACTTCTTTCACAAAAAATAATATTTTTATTTTTATTTAATTTAATGTTTGTAATTAGTTCATTAATACGAGTTAAATATACTATATTTTGCATCATATAAGCATATCTATTTTTTTCATGATAAAATTTATCAAGAATGTTTTTACCTTCATAACTTGTGGAAATCCATTCATCAACTGGTTCTTTACATATTGCTGATTTTTCAACAAAACTATTCAAAATATTCAATAAAGTCGTTTTCCCTGTACCAATATTACCTTCTACACAAATGATTAATGGTTTATTCTTTTTAATATAAGGAAAAATACAATATAAAGTAAAAAAAGAAAAACCTATAAAAAACAAAACTAATAACATACTTTTAAAATAAAAATATTATTAAATTCAATTTTTTACAAATCTTGAAAATAATAACTTTAACAAAAAAAGCCCAAAATATTATAATAGGGTGTGTTTAATATAAGCCTTTTTTGGTGCCTTTTATGAAAAGATTTATATTATTTCAAAATAAAATGATAAACTAAAAAACTTATTAATCCAAACAATACATCAATAAATAAATATATCCAAGCGAATTTGTTTCCAATTATTGCATTATATGAAAATAATAAATATAATAATCCGTAAAAAAAGCCTTTTAGAAACTGATAATAGGAAGTGTTAAATAGTGCTCGATGTTTAGTCTTAGATGTGTTGCAACACATCCTATTATCAGACCTTAAAAAAGTCTTTTAGCGAGGGATATATCCCTCGTGCACCCTTTTTAAGGCTTAACCCAAAAACCGGATAATAGGGAATGTTTAATAGTGCTCGATGTTTAGTCTTAGATGTGTTACAACACATCCTATTATCAGACCGTAAAAAAAGCCTTTTAGAAAAAGGCTTAACCCCAAAACCGGATAATAGGAAATGTTAAATAGTGCTCGATGTTTAGTCTTAGATGTGTTACAACACATCCTATTATCAGACCGTAAAAAAAGCCTTTTAGAAACTGATAATAGAGATGATTATTTAAATGTCTCTATATAATTAATGGAATTAGTTAAAATATTTGATAAAAAAATAATAGGATATAAAAAAAGTATTAAAGAAATAAAAATGATTGAGGGTAAAATGGATGAAAAATTATTTAATACAAGATTTTTTCCTGAATATTTTAAAAATAAAATTAATAAAATATGGTTAAAAAAATATAAAATTCAAAATCATAATGTGTATTTATATACGAATAATCTAAATTATGATTTTAATAATATTCTTAATATAATATCTATTTTCTATTATCTATTTAGAGAGTATAATTGGAAAGAACAAAATTTTTATTTATTTCCATTTAATGATAAAAAAAAATTAAATGGTAATTGTATTAATGAACTTAATATAAATTCAGCTGTTACTACCATCTACTTTAATCAAGTTGGTGGTCCAATCATTATTTACAGAAAAGAAGAAATCGAAAAAGTTCTTATTCATGAATTACTTCATTCTTTCCATTATGACCTTTGGTCTCCAAAATATAACTCCTGTAATCATTTTGGTAAAAAATGTAAAAATAATGTTTATAGTGAAGGATTTGTTGAAGCAAATGCTCAAATATTACAATTATTATTTTACAATTATTTAAATCCTAATAAAATAAATATAGAAAAGGAATTAAAAAAAGAATTAATACATAGTTATAAAAATGCTTGTATTATAGTTCATAAAGTTGGATGTCAAACAACAAGTGCTATAAGTTATTTTGTAAATAAATATATAATTCTGAATGATATTATTAACGGAAATCTAAATTTATTTGTTTTATTTAATCCCAAAGTACCAAATTATATTATAAAAAAATATAATTTTCCAAAAATAGATGTGGGAAATAATTATTATATTAAAATGGCTAGATTTTCTTGGTAAAAAATAGATAATTGCAGATAATTTAAAATAACAATTATGGGGATTAAAAATTTATCCTATCTTTTTAAAAATAAATTAAATATAAAAAATGAAGAGATATTATTAAAAGACCTTCAATATAAAAAAATAGGTATTGACACATCCCTTTTTTTATATAGATTTTACTATAATCAAAATAATATAATAGAAAGTTTTTTAAAACAAATAATTTGTTTCAAAAAAAATGGATTAGAACCAATATATGTTTTAGATGGAGGATGGACAGATGAAAAAAAAGATATAATTGATTATAGAAAGAAGAAAAAAGAAGAAATTAAATTAAAATTAAAAAATACTAATAATGATTTAGAACGCAGAAGACTAGAAAAAAAATTAGTCTATTTTAAAAAAGATGATATTAATCAATTAAAAAAATTATTTGAAGTTTTAGGTATTACTTATTTAATAGCTGAATTTGAAGCAGATAAAGTTTTAGTAAAAATTGCTAAAGAAAAATATATTGATGCAGTTTTAAGTGAAGATACAGATTTTATAGCAAGTTGTTGTCCTGTAGTACTAAAGAATTTTTCATTAAGATTTGAAAAAGTAAATGTAATATATCCATTAAAAATTGTTAATGAATTGAATTTAAATCCAGATGATTTCTTAAAAATATGTATATTATCTGGTAGTGATTATACCCAAAAAATAAAAGGTAGAAAAATTATTGATATTTATGAAGATGTAATAGAAAATAAAGGAAATTTATCTCCATTTTCTATTTATAATGAAAATATGGAAAAATATAAAAGAGCATTTGAATTATTAAAAGATGATTGTTATTTTGAGGTATTCAATTCTAAATTCTCCTATTATTTAACCAAAAACTTCTTTTATCAAAATAATTTAATAAAATATTTTAATCAAACACAACATTTTTTCCTATAAATATTAATTTGTCTAGATATAATGGTTTTGACATTCTAAAACTTATATTTAATTTAACGGGTAAATCTTCAAATATAAATGCGTTGAAAGTATAGAATGTGTTTGGTTCTAATTTTAATTTATCTTTATTATCAGTTATCTTTATTTCAATAACATCATCCCTATAATCACCTTCTAAATCTATTATTGTTACTATTTCCCCTGAATTGTAGTAATAGGGAAATGAAAATAATGGATTTATTGTTATCATTACTTCTTTATCTTTATAAATATGGTGTGTTAATGCTATCTTTAATATCTTTTTCTCTTTTTCTATTTTTACTTTTACTGTTTTAGTTTTTTTGTTGATAATATCACTAACAGGAACATTAAAACTAAATTTTTTTAATATATCATCTGGTTCATTTTTTTGTTGTTTAATTTTATTTAAATTTTCTTTCGTTAAATCTAATATATTTTTAAAAGCATTTGGATCTCCTAAATCAGGAATAGTAGAAAATCCGTGAATAGCAAATTTAACTTCAGGACCTCCTAATAATTCATCAAAATTCATATTACTAAAACCCATTTGAGACATCATATTTTGTATATTTTCAGGATTAAACAAATTTGAAAATAATTCAGTTGGATTAACAAAATTATAGGAATTAGCATCAATATCACCAGTAATATCATACATTTTTCTTTTTGAGGGTTCTGATAAAACTTGATATGCTTCAGAAATTTCTTTAAATTTAATTGCATCTCCACCTCTATCAGGATGATGTTGAAGTGCTAATTTTCTATACGCTTTTTTTATTTCCTCGTCGCTTGAATTTTTATTAATACCTAAAATTTTATAATATTTCATTATTAAACTCATAGTTATTTATTCTTTATATTTTACGTATTTAATAAATTTATAAATAAATTCTCTATATGTATTATTGGTTTGTTCCCCTTTTTAGAATTTATAAAACATTCTGAACCATAATCCAATATCTCTTTCCTATTCTCCGGTTTTAAATATATAAAAATATCTACTATAAAAAATATTAAGTCACATATATCCAAATGATTAGTATATAATGTATAAAAAATATCTCTAATTTGCATAAATTCTTTAATTGTGATATTAACATTTTTTTGTAAAATTATTTTTTTCATATTTAATAGATATATGTATCTTTTTGGTAAAATTTCTTCAAGATTATTTTTATCCATATTTAGTTTATAAACATTTTCAAAATAAGCCATAATATCATAAAAATTATAATAGCGAAAATTTAGTTTTATATAATTAATATAATTATTAAAAAAATCAATTTGATTATTAAATATTGAAAATAAATAATCTGTCAAAATCTCTTTAAAAAAAATTATGTCTAATTTTGATTTAATATTTATATCAATAAACAAATTAGTTAAAGCTTCTGGATACCAAATTTCATTTTTAGATGTTAAAATAAATAATACATTATCACTTACTTTTACTAAATCACATAGATAGGATAAAGAACTTTTAGATAATGTATTTATTTCATGAATAATCATTATTTTTTTTTCAGTTGTGGAACGAATATTTTTTGAGGATAAATACTCTTTTAAAAATTCAGTTAATAATGATTTATCATAAATTCCATAATCACCAGGAAAACATTCAACATGAAAATCAGAATAAAATATATTTCCACTATTATTTTTCCCAAAACTTATTTCTCGTGTCTTTAATTTAAACTTATTTATTTTTAATAATTTTTTTATATATGCTCTCACAAAAAAAACAATTGGAAATTCTGGGTCATATCTTAAAATTATATTATTATCCAATAATAAATTTATATCATCAAAATTCTCACATAAATACTTATAATTCTCATATTTAATATTATTCAGATTTTTAAAGAAATCCATTATTTACATTATGATTTTTTTTTTAATTTATAGTTAAAAAAAATATTTTTATACTCTCTTAGCTATAAATATTTTTGTGTAAATATATCCAATAACTTATTCCTATAACCTATTTCACCCATTTTTGTCGTATAATTTGAACGTTGCAAATATGCCTGATTATTATTATTTGGTATTGAACGCATATATACTTTCTTCAAATTCTCACAAAATATTACCTTTAATGTTAATCCACGTTTGTCTGTTATCCATTCCTCATCATAATATTTATATTCATTCTTCTTTTCCAATCTAATCGGAATTTCATATGGCTTCTTATCTTTAATATAATAATTATATAATAATTCAGCATCCGACTCAACATGAAAATTATCTAAATAAGATAAAACAACATCTTTATCCATATTAATCTTTTCCTTTTTAACATTTTTAATTTTAATATTGTTAGACTTAATAAATTTTATATTCTTAATGATAAATTCCTGTTTTTCATCTATTTTTATTAACTTTTCCATTATATCCTCTAAAATAATATTTTCAGTATTTACTCCAATTTCCTTAAATGATAATTCTTTATTTTCATTAAATAAATCTTTATTTAACTCTTTATTTAACTCTTTATTTAACTCTTTATTTAATTCTTTATTTAATTCTTTATTTAATTCTTCATCTGGTAAAATAGAACCTAATTGGGGACTATTTTTTTTACATTTATTTTGAGAAATATGCTTCTTAAATAAAATTTCTTTTTTAAACTTTCTATCACAATTTTTACAAATAAACATTTATTATATAGTTTATTTACTTTTAATAATATATTTAAGAAAACATGGAATATATTTCTAATCTTCAAAAACAACTTAATTATTCCTTGCGTAAATATAAAAAAAATGGAGTAGTAGATGATAAAACACTTTATTTAAAACAAAAAATAGAAGATTTAATAAATGATATTGAGTCAAATCTAGTAATTGACCGCAATAAAATTTATAAAAGAGCTAAAGAGGAAGAAGAGATGAAAAAAATAATTTTTTTAGGTTCTTTTATAAAATCTAATATTTAAAAAAAATATAATGTTTAATTATATGTATAAAAAAAATAAAAAAAAGGTTATAGAAAAAAGGGATTTTTTAGATAATTTAAATAATAATGTATTAAATGAATATCTATCAAGTTCAGAATTTAATTGGAATAATATTAAAGAAATTTCTCTAACATAATATAAGATGACTTTTTTAAGTCAATTAGAAAATGAAAAAAAAGGACATATTTTTATAAAAGTGTCTAGTTTTCCGAAAATAAGAGATAATAAACATTGTTTAGAATTAATTAATTATTGTGCTTTAGAATTTTCTAAAGCACTTTTAAAAAGTCAAGAAGTTAAATATGAAACATTTGATTGTACAATTGATTTATATGGAATAAAAATGGATAATATTAATTTAGATTTTGCAAATGGTTTATCAAAAATTATGAAAAAATTATTCCCAGAAAGATTAAATAGATGTTATTTAATAAATGCACCTAGTTTTTTTGAAACATTTTATAGAGTTATCCGTACCTTTTTAGATGAACGCACTCGAAAAAAATTTATGTTTATTAAAGATAAAGAAATTATTTCTTGTGAAGAAAAATAATAATTATCACGTTTCTTTCATTGTAAATAATATACGGCTACCATCTTTAAATTTATCAGAAATTTCTTTACAAAAATTTTTGGTAGTACAAAAATTAGATTGTTCAGTTTGATTTGGTTTTCTTCCATATCTGTATTCAAACGCATCTTCACTATTTATTATAGGCATTTCATTATAATCAATACCATACGAACGTGCATAATTACCGAATTGACAACAAGTATTGATATTATTTGTGAAACAATGAGAAGTAGCTTTTATAATTGGAAGACCACAATTATTTAATAATTCTTTTTGTTTTTGATTTATAAAATTTTCTTTATTTTCTAATTTTTGAAGAAATTGAGGTAATTCTTCTTGTTTATTCATTTTTGCAATAACTATATTATTTTTTTTTAAAATTAATTTATTTTTATTTGAATTAATAATTTTAACATTAATATTTTTTAAATTATAATTTTCTAAAACAGGCATTAATATTTCTTTCATACTTGTATAAATGATTAGTTCCATTAATTAATTCCAAGAAAATTTTTGAGTTACTGAGGATGAATTAGGTTTAGCTAATATTAACACAGGTAAAGAGATTGGTTTAAATGACTCTGATTTTCCATTATTCTTTATTTCTCCGTTGGTATTATTATTATTTAAAACCATCTGTTTAACATCTAAAGCTAATTCATGTTCCTCGTTTATTATCTGATCTGTTCCATTCCAATTCCACATTTGAGCCTTATCATTTGGATTACATTTAGCCATTATAACTTTTTTTGTTGCTTTATCAACAGATATACATTGTGCATCAGAAACACCAGTTGCTAATCGATTTGGATGATAATTAACAATATGATTTTTACCATATGGACTATCTAAAGATGAAAACATCCAATACATAGGAGATTGATACGAATTTTCAGATAAAAAGATAGCAGTATTAATTCCAGTTTTTGCGGTTCTATTTAAAAATAATGATTTTCCGATATTTCTAATATATCCTTGTCCTTGATTAATTCCACCAGATGGTCCAATCGGCCCAACTTGACCTGGTGGTCCTCTTGGTCCTATACTTTGTTGTCCTTCATTATTTTCAATTTCATTTTCTATTTTTTCTAATTTTTCTTTAATCGTTTTTATTTCATTTTCAAAAAATTTACCTTCATCATCTCCATTTCTCATCATAAATAAAATACCTACACAAATAAATAAAATAATAGAGGTAATAGATAATATTATTTTAAATTTATCCATTAATTATATAAATAAAAAAATGAATTTTAAAATAATAATATTAGTGTTATATGAGCCTAGAAAAATATTATAGTGAATGGAATCATGATACTGATGAAGAAATGGAAAGATTAAAAAATAATATTTTTAATATAGAATTTATATTAAGTTGTGGTGATAATATTGATAAAATTGAATTATGTAATAAATTACGTAAAGATTTTTATATTATCTATAGAGAAGAAGTTATAGAAAACACAGGAGTTCTTGAAAATAATATTATTGAAGAGATTAAAAAAAAATTTTATTATATTATTAATGAATTTAATTTTGAAATAGAAAATGTATATTACCAAAATCCTGAATTCCTTTTACAAACTATTTCTGAATTTTATGAATTAATTAAAAAAGCACTTAATTACCCTGAATAAAAAAATTGCCTGATATAGTATTACTTCTCCAAAGTCCCACTCTAGGAAAAATACTAGGATTTGACGGATTATAATTACCCTCTTTTACTGCAAATGGATGTATATTATTATAAACACATTTTTCACTTAATCTTTCATCATTGGGTGAGTAATAAAAACTTCTTTCACTACAATTTGCTATATTAACCTTATGTTTAAAATTATTTGTGCATTGTGTGTAAGAACCATTCCAAGATGGACAAGGTCTATATTGTGTAAGAGAACATTGATAAGAATTTTTAGGTGCAGTTCTACAATGATTAACAGTATATAATACTTCATTATTATAAAATAAATAAGGTTGAGAATTCATTAATTTATAATATATTTTTTTCTATGGTATTGTTAAATAAATTGCTTCATAATACTCAGGTTTTCCTATAATAATACAACCTTCTTCTAATAATTCTAAAATTGTTGAACTTTTAGGATAATGCCATTTTTTATTTTTATAAACTGCTGTTGGTATATCCAAAGCAACTCTTATTTTATAATAAGCATCCATTTTATTTTTAAACTTTTCTTTACATAACATTTCAATCCTAAAATTTAATGCTTTAGGATTATGTATTTTAAGATAATATGGTATTCTAAACATATTTAAATAAGTATAAATTATTTTTTAATTAAAAAAAATATAATAAAAAAGGTATGTTCGTAATAAAACGAAATGGAAGAAAAGAAAATGTCTCATTTGATAAAATTATATCCCGTGTTAGTCTTTTATCAAAGGGTTTAGATGTTGATCCAGCTTTAGTTGGACAAAAAGTTACTTCTCGTATTTATTCAGGTGTAAAAACCACTGAATTGGATGATTTAGCATCTCAATTATGTACATCTATGGTTACTAAAAGTTTAGATTATGGTATTCTTGCAAATCGAATTGTTATATCAAATCATCATAAATGTACTTCTCCTAGTTTCTCTGAAACTATTTATCAATTATATAATTGTGAAAATCCACTTATTACTAAGGAAATTTACGATATAACTATGACACATAAAGATAAATTAAACTCCGTTATTGATCATAATTCCGATTATCTTCTTGATTTCTTCGGATTTAAAACTTTAGAAAGAGCCTATCTAATGAGTAATAAAAATAAAATTATTGAACGTCCTTCTCATTTGTTTATGCGTGTTTCATTAGGTCTTCACGGATGGGATATTAAATCAGCAATAGAAAGTTATGAATATATGTCAAAAAAATATTTTACACACGCAACACCAACTTTATTTCATGCAGGAACAAATCATCCACAACTTTTATCGTGTTTTTTATTAGGTACAGACGACAGTGTAGAAGGAATGTATAAAACAATAGGAGATTGTGCAAAAATTTCTAAATGGGCAGGAGGAATTGGGGTTCATATTACAAATATTAGATCAAAAGGTTCTTATATAAAAGGAAATAATGGACGAAGTAATGGTATAATACCAATGTTAAGAGTATATAATAATACAGCTCGTCATATAGACCAAGCAGGAAAGCGCAACGGGAGTATAGCAATATATTTAGAGCCATGGCATCCGGATATAATGGAATTTTTGGAATTACGAAAAAATCAGGGAGTGGAGGAAGAACGCTGTAGAGATTTATTTTTAGCATTATGGATACCAGACCTTTTTATGGAAAAGGTTGAATATTCATTAAAACATCCAGATGAAAATGTTGAATGGTGTCTATTTGACCCTAATGAATGTCCAAGATTACGTCAAACATTTGGTAATGAATTCAATTTATTATATAATAAATATAAAATAGATGGTAAAGCTAAAAAAACCGTTAATATTGATAAAATCTGGAAAAAAATTTTAGCTTCTCAAGTTGAAACA
>Ga0180433_10002728_pt1 | contig 26806 bp, 28 predicted proteins | sample SS_ome_8_FD_132980 | JGI IMG/M metagenome (GOLD analysis project Ga0180433, IMG submission 132980) | Hypersaline lake sediment archaeal communities from the Salton Sea, California, USA - SS_1_D_1 metaG | ecosystem: Environmental > Aquatic > Non-marine Saline and Alkaline > Hypersaline >... | reverse complement strand
TGATTTTGAGTTTTCAAAAGTAGAATTCCTTGAAAAAGAGGAAGAAAAAGCTATTATCCCTGAATTTCAAGAAATTATCAACCTTTTAAGGCAGTCTGTAGGTGATAAAGATATAATAGGGAGTGCTATACTTGCGGTTGATGGAAAAGTTTTATACTCTTCACTTCCTCAAAAGACTTTCTCGAGTGTTATTAAAGAATTTGAAGTACGTGCTAAAAAGAACTTAATTAGCGTAAAAAAAATGTTTCTTGAACTCGAAAACAATCAAACAGTATGTTCGGAATACATGGATATCCATACCATTAAATTCATTCTTATTCTCATTTTTTCTCAACACATTAAGTTAGGAATGGGTAACTTATTGCTAAAAGAAATAACAAAAAAAATTCAGAATTTATTTTAACATCGAGTAAAAGAAATATTATTGTTCAATTTGACTTGAGGCGAAATTAGTTAAAAACATGAATAATTCGTCGAGACCTTCCCCCGTTATAGCACTCGTTGTAAAAAATTGAAAGCCGTATTGGTTTGCCAAGTTAGATGCTTTGTTTATGATTGGTTCTCTCTCATCAACTAAATCTATTTTATTACCGACTAGAATATAAGAGACTGATTTATCTTTAATGAAATGACGTGCTTCTTCAATCCATTCGCTAATTTGGTCGAAAGATTCGCTTTTTGAACAATCAAATAATATAATAACTGCTTTTGTATCGTCATAGAAATTTTTTCGAACTTTTGCAAATGATTTTAGACCTCCAAAATCAAACAGAAAGAACGTAATTGTCATTCTTTTAGTGATCTGAAGTTCCTTTTCAACAATATTAACTCCTATAGTTGGATTGTATTCCTCATCATGAGTACCATTAATATACATGTTTACAAGAGAAGTCTTCCCTACCGCGTTAGCACCAATAAAAACAATCTTCCCCGTTATGTTCTTACCTCCAAGGGTATTTTTGTTGCTAGGAGAGAGCTCAATTTTTCCCTCGGGACTAACTTTAGGAAGAAATGGTGTGACTTCATTATTATTTAATAATTGCGAAACCTTTTCAGCAACAATGTAAGAATAGGGGATGAAAACCTCTAATTTTGCATACACGCCTGCAACTATTACGAATAGAGCTGGAGAAACTCCCCCTAATTCCAGGTAAAAGAGTTGAAAATCATTTGTGTCTATTGTTCCACTCCCATATGATGTTTCAGCAAATCTTTTAATCTTACTTATTGTTCTTTCAACGATACTCATGATGGCTCCTATAATTTCTTCATCAAAACCTTCTACAGATTGTTGTGCAATCACTAATCCTTCCAAATCAACGATTAAAGCTGCTAACAAATCAGGAACTTCGTTTATCAGATTGGCAAGAAGCTCGTTTAGAGTGGAAACTCGAATCATATAACCTATTAACCAATTTCTTAATATATTAATAATAAATTGTTGTATTAACTAATATTTAACTGTTTTTTTCCTTAAAATACACTGTTTTAAATAATTTTACTCAAGATTAATTGCTTTAAATAATTTATTTAACGTGTCTACTGCTGGGAGAAAGCAAAATATTCCATTTAGATTCAAATCCTCAATATCCATTTTCGTATTTATTGTTATCATCAAATCTACGGCTTCTGAAGTTTTTGCAATAACACTGCTCATTATTGCGCCTAAAACATCGAAAGCCACATCTGGCACGTCAGGTACTAATTTAATTTCCATGAGATCTGCTAATGCGTTAGCATAATGACCGGACAATATGTTCCCCACTTCAGTTATGATGCTTAAAGAAAAGTCATCTAGATCTGATAGAATATTTATATTTTGAGCGTTCATTGATTTTTCTTCAGATAATGAATTTATCATATTAATGATTGAATTTTTTGGATAAATTTGCAGTATTAAAAGATTTTGCTCCCCCTGAACTGAAGACAAGATTCCAAATACTTCGATTTCTTCTCCTCCGAATTTTTCTGGAAGTTTCCAAAATGGTATTAAATCTACAGAAGTTAGAGACATGTCGATGCGTTTATTCATTAATTGAGAAAGAGCCGTAATGGCATGCCCAGATCCTATATTTCCAAGCTCCATTAACGAATCTATCTGGGCGGGTGTTAATTTTATTGAATTATCACTTTGAACCTCATCATAATCGTTCATGTTATCTCACTTTTTCATATTATTTTTATAAACTCTGTTTTTCCTGAAGTTTTCACAAAAATAGAATTATTTCTTGTGTCAAATTTAATATTTCTACCTGAAGTGCCTCCTACTTCTTCTTTTACAAGAGTAATTTTGTAGTTATCTAACTCTTGTTTTACGGTTTTCACATTTTCCTCCCCAATATTATTGTAATGGTTTTTAAATATTTTTGCTCCTCCAACGATTACTGCTTTCAAATTATCTTTTGTCGCTCCTTTAGCTTTTGCTTCCCTTATTAAATCTTTTACTGCGTGATCAGCATACTTGTGAGGATATCTAAGAGGCGTTTTTTCTTTCACGTTTTGATAAGATGGAAGTAAAATATGAGACATTGCGTGGACTTTAGCTTTTTTATCATATAATATTAAAGCAACACACGACCCTAATCCATAAATAATGAATTTTGGACACCTGTCTCTGGAAATATTCCTGGTTTCTTTAAGCGCGAAATGACCAATAGGTATGCTAATTTCTCCACGATGATTTGCCCTACTTACGAGGTCTTTTCGCTTTTTTTTTTCCATCCTTTAAAAAAATAATGTTTTATTAAGTTAACTTAAAAAAGTAATAATAATATACTGTTTTAAATTTTAAGTAATCCAAAATATGCGGTAATTAATTCATGATATTATTTCCTCAATTCTTAACGTATAATCGCGTGTCTTTATCAAGTAATTTTAATTTTGTTTGAGAATAGAATAAACTTTCGGTCTTTCCAAGTATCAACAATCCTCCACTTGCTAAATGATTTTCTAATACTTTTACTAGATTCTCTCGATAACTACGACTAATATATATAAATAAGTATCTACAGAAAATAATATCATATTTATTCGCTAAACTATGTCCTTTCGTGATATCTTCTTCTATAAAGTGGATCTTATTTTTTAGATTTTCGTTTATTACATATTTTGGCTTAAAATAGTGACCAAATTCCTTAAAATATTCTTTATAAACCTTTTTAAGTTCAGATAACGATTCTTGTTTAAAAATTCCTTCCTTCGCTACTTGAAGGGCGTTTTTATCGATATCAGAAGCAAATATTTCATAATCTGGAAAAAGTTTAAAATTCTTATTGAGTTGATCTAAGAGCATTGCAATAGAATAGGGCTCTTCACCTGTTGCACAAGGACAAGACCAAATATTTAATTGCTTTCTCTGGCGAATTTTGTTATATACTGACAATCTGCTAATATCTTTAAAAAGAGTTTTGCTATTGTTAACACAAGAAATTAAAATTTGATTTAATTTTTGAAAAACTTCAATGTTTCGAAAAAAAGAAGAGTAATTGATTGTAAAACCATCTAAAAAGTCATCAATCTCGCTTGGATTTGATATAATATAATTGTAATAATCATTTAAGTTTTCCATACCTAACCTAAACATCCTAGAATTTATTCTTCTCTCAAAAAAATTACGACGATAACAAGAGAATGAAATACCTAAATCATGGGACAATTTTTCTGATAACATATCGATTGATAGGGATTTTATAACGCCATTTTCGATTTTTGATTCACCTTATTTTTTTACCACAAAAAAAGCTTCTCTTTTCTATTTCTTTCTTATTTTTTAATAGGTTCTTGATATTTAAGCTTTTTTTTTCACAACAAATTTGTTCTATTTTGTAGAACAAAATTTTAAAAAATAAGAAAAATCAATCCTAGTTCTGATTAAAAACCCAATCATGTGTCCTTTAAATTTAAACTTGAGTTCTATTTTTTTTACCACAAAAATCAAAATTAGAGAGAACTGATCACCACTCAATCAATTCAAGTATATTTTTTTATGATTTGCTCAATTTGCTTTATTCTATTTTCAATATGTTCAATAGAATACTTGACATGTGAATTAATTTCTTTAATTTCAGCAATGAGAGCGTTTAATTTAACGCGTTCGTTCCGAGGTATTTCAACTTTAGCTTCATAAGTACTAAAAGAGTTATGTTGGACAGGTGGCGTATGATATGATTTCATACTAACAGAGGAAGGGGTCGTTTCTACAATAGGAGCAATTCTCGGGGATGTTTCAATTCTACCAGAATCTCTTGATTCCCCAGGATAGTTAAACTCTCTTTCGCTCTCTATCTCTTTCATAATAACCTTGAATGATTTCGGTTCCCTTTGCTCCTTTATAACTTCATATTTAAAATCCTGAAAATCTTTTCTACCTTTAAGTTTTCCCGCCCAATTAGCAGCAATATATCTATGAAAAAGACGAGATTTTGTTCCTGCCCAAATCCAAATAATTTTTAACGGTTTATCAATAAAAAGGTAGACTTGTGGAGTCTCAAAAAGTTTTGGGGGATTTGGTTTTAAATTTTCACCAACAATCTGAAACACGTAATCGAAGTAGTTCTCTTGTTGTTGTTGCATTCTATAAACAAATTTTTATTTTATTTTTATTATTTTTCTTTCTTCTTCTACAATAATTATCGTGGATAGGTTTTATAAAAATTGAGATAATGCTTCAAGTAAATTCTCCAATGTATCAAGCTCTGGTATGAATAGAAAAGTTCCAGTAACTTTAATATCTTTTATAATTACTGCTGTCGTGATAACAAGGGATAATTTTTTAAGAATTCCAATCTCTTCCTTCAATATAGTAAAAAGTTGCTTACCAATGTCAATGCTCATGTCAGGAGGCTCTGTCATCAATCTTAAGCCTAATAAATCTCCTAGAGCCGTAGTATAATGACTTGCTAGAATATGACCTAATTCTCCTATAGCACTCCTTTCGAGCTCTGGAAAATCGCTGATAGACTTAATTCCTGCGACGGACATTTTCTTTTTTGTTCCATCTTCCACTATCAACGAAGTAAGCCTTAATACGTCAGATACCTTAAAGATTGAAAGTACTGTTGCCCTGGTTTTTCCGGTTACATTTGACCATGCGACAAATAATTTTAAATTCTTTTTACTAATGGCGTCTGCATAAGTATCTAACTCAACCATTTCTACTGCTGGAATGTTAATATCAACCCGCCTATTAATCATTTTCGCAAGAGCATTGGCAGCATTTCCTGCACCTATATTTCCCACTTCTTGTAAAGCGTCTCTTTGTTGTTCAGTTAACATTATTGACTGCTCGGGTAAAGGTTTTGCAGCCATTGATAATTCATCTTCGATTCCTAACGATTTAAATAAGTTTTCAAGTGATTGAATGTCTGGGATAAAGAAAAAGAAACCGTTCATCTTTAAATCGACAACTTTCATGGCTGTTTTTATTAGTATCACGTAATCAGCTAAATCTCCCGCTTCAAGTGCTAAAAAATCGCCTAATTCGCCTGCTTTGCTCATCGTGAATTCGGGTACTTCAATATTCAATTGCATTTGCATGAGATCTGCAATTGAGGAAGCATAATGGCCCGCAAGGATATTGCCTACCTCAACAACAGTAGATAAGGCAAAATCATCTAAATCGTTTTTGGATTTTACTTTCTTCGGATCAATTTTCGAATCTTTTCCTGCTAAATTAGCCACTAGGGTCATTAAAGGTGTCAATTCAAAAACTTGTAAGATTGTTGATTGTGAAGGTTGTTTAATATGACTAAAAATTCCACATACTACTTCCGATTTCCCACCGAAATGTTTGTGTAAATCCTTAAAACTAATTATTCCTACATCAGTAAGATCAACATCAATCCTTTTGTTTATAATTCGTGATAAAGCAGTAATAGCGTTACCAGAACCAATATTTCCAATTTCTTTCAATGCATCTTGTTGAACCTGCGATAATTCTAAATAGTCCCCTCCTGTTGATGCTCTAGCTTCCTTTACTTCTCCTTTAGGGACTTCTACTGCTTTTGCTTTTTTTGCTTTTTTAGCAACTGGTTTTGTCAAATCTATGTCTGGTTCTGCTTGCGTAGGTAATGCCTCTATCTTTTTAAATTCTTCGGGGACAAATCTTTCTTTTATGGTTGGTAAAGCCTTTGAGACTTCATGAAATTCTCCTAATTGAGTAAAGACCGCATCTAAATCTAATATGATATATGTATCTTTACCTTCGACTCCAATAGTTTTAATGAATTTCCAATCGATATGGGTCTCAATTATTGATGATTGATTCTCAAATATAGACGATGGAAACTTCTTTATCGATTCTACAGATTCTACTAAGAGACCAAGGTTTAACGCTTTATATTCCAACAGCACAATTCGAGAATCACTGTCAATACGAAATTGTTCCGTTTCTTCTGGGTGAAGAATGTGCTTTAAAGATACTATCGTAAAAATCTCACCTCTAACATCGATTATACCAACGATGTGCTTCCCTGATAATGGAACTGGAACTATGACCATTTCTGGTACCTGAATTTCCTTTACGTCGCTCATTTCAAGAAAATATCGATCCATCGATACCTTAAATTCAACGAGTGTATATGAACCAACAGATTTTGTCTCTACCATTTGATAAATTACCTCATTATTTTAAATTATATATTTTTTTTTAACATTATACCTTTCCATATTAATTGCTTTTCTGACTCGTCACTTTTATACTCTGAAAAAAAACCTGGTTGTTTTACAATTGCAACTTGTCCTCCTTCAGAGTTGTTATAGATAAAATCTAAAATATCCTCCATGTTAGTGAAGTTGAATCCTGCCAGGTTTAATTCAGTGTTTTCAACAATTAACATGTCTACTCCATTAAATGGGCAATTTTCTTCGATAAGTTCGACCCATAGTTCGGGGATTATTTCTTTTTTATCTAATTTAAAAGGTTGATCAATGGGTATATTACGATATGATTTATTTGTTGCAATAATAACGCGATCAGGCGTCTTTTTTTGTTCTTTTGAAAACTTGATAACTTCTGTCAATGCATTTTTGTAGTCTTTCAACTCTAAAACATCAAAACATGAAAAGAATATGATTTCTTTTTCTGCGGTTTCTACAATTAAATCAACAGCTTGCTTTGAATCTCCAGTTATATTAACCTGAATATTTTTAACATTAATTGAGCGACTGTATTTTAAAAATTGATACAATCGCCACTTAACCGCTATTTTATCGTTTACTTCCCTGCTAATAAAAACTTGATACATCAATTTTAATTGATCAAGGCTTAATTTCGATAAATCTGTAACTGTTCCACGGTTCTTACTAAAATCAACTAACCCTGTTTTCGACTTCGAAACCTTTCCCTTTATTTCCTCTAATACATTAGGGAGTTCTTCTTTCGAGAACTTAGGTGTTATAAATTCAATTAGATACAACAAACGCTTCTTTGATTTATCCTGCAATAAGTTTAGATATTGAACATCCATTATTTTTTCACCATCACCGAAATTTTAATTAACTATAGAAAAATGATTCCAATTCAGAAAACTGAATCTCTTTTCCTGTTATATTTTTTAAATAATACATGATTTCTTTTTCATCATAAGGCAAGATGCTATCAACATTAAACATGATAGTATTCGTGCTCTCTTTATCATTTTTAGTCACTTTATTTTCAATATTTGAAGAAATTAATTGAAATGACTGTGGGAAATTATCCGTGATTTCCAAATTGTCTAATTTCACATTAGATTTATTTTTCACGTGAACAACTATCGCAAACTCATCGTGAGATCTTCCTGGAAATATTTCTTTTCCAATCGATACTTTGCGGCGCTTATGAGATATTTTTACAGAAGGTGCTTCTTCTTCTTTCGATAACACGTCTTCCTTGACATAGAATACTCTTAAACCAGCTTGGTCTTCGTACTTGAAGTCATGCATGGCTGTTTGATCCTTGAACTTGTGATAGAAAGATTTTACTTCGAGGGGAAATTTATAATCTTTTTTATTATCTGGAGAAACTGCATTAAAAGAATAACTCACTTCCAAAAAGTCGTCAGATCCAATAACATTTTTCATTTTTTCTTTGTTCACTAATTCTATTACGTGCTGTTTAGAAGGATCCTCATCGGATGGAATGATCTTTAGATCAAAATTATCAGATTTAATGTCTCCCGAAGAGTTTTTAAAATTATAGTCAGTTATTTTATTAACAGGGAGAAAATCTTCTGGAATTATTTCTTTCAACAGAATCCCTTTTAATGGAATTGTACCCATGTTGTCTACCCGTAATAAAACATTAATTTTTGCCCCTTCAAACGATTTGATTTCCTTTTCAGAGATCTCTTTCCTAATTTGAAGTCCAACAATGTTAAAAACCTCGTCGTTCACGTGCACGACAACATCAGTATTTTTTTGAAGCTTTTGAGTTACAGAATATTCTAATTTTCTGGAAAATTTTGGTTCATTTTCATCCGTAACTTCCCATTTTTCCGAATTATAAATATCACCTGGTAAGATTATTATTTCCTTATCTTTCAAATCAATGTCCAGAAATTTTGTTGATTGAGATTTATCAGCAACCATGATTGAATTTAATTTAATCGGAAAGCTACATCGATTTTTAAAGATTAAAGAGCAGCGCCAGTTATCGGGAGATTCATCTATTTCTACTTTATCAATGGCATGCATTGCATGAGAATACGCAGAAAAATCTTCCAAATTTACACCTGAAATTGCGTGATCTTTTATTGTATATGTTAAATCAAGACTACCGGTTCTAATGTTTTCTTTAGTCATTGGTTTTACTTTTCCAAGGATAGATAACTCTACTTTTTGACCAGGATCTAAGGATTGGATTACCCAGTCCAAAGTATTTCTACTAAATTTAATATTCTTATTATATTCCGTGTCAATTCTTAAATCGTAAAAACTTTTTGAAATTAGTTTTTTTAAATTAATATTTGTAATTCTCGAAGCAAATCTATTTTCTAAACTTATGGTGAATTTGAGATTATTTTCTTTTCCAAACATCAAGAAATAATTCTGTTTACTTCCCTCAGATCCCATGTCTGTAAAACCATCAAACTCATCACTTAAAAATTCAATACTTTCGGAAAATTTTAGAGCCACAGGTAGCTCCTCTAAATTAGTGATGTTATACTTGATATTCCTGCTTGTTTTAGGTTCAAAAATACCCAAATTCATCTTTGTTTCTGAATCCAAGCTATTATATTGGGTTCCAGATAAGTGAATTTGAGTATCCCATATTCGATCCTTACTTGAATTGTTATAAATTGAAATATTCCCATATCCCTCCATGCTTTTTATTTCACCATCATGGAGATATTGGTAATTTAAAACCTCGTCGTTTTCAAGATGAATTTCTGACGCCTGGTCAATTGAAGTAACAACTTCTACTTTTTTAATGTCAACTTCTTCTTCTTTTATTAATTGTCCCACGTGTTTTAGCGGGATGCCGACGAAGTTCGGTCCTTGTTTTATCTTTAATTCAGCATGACTAATTTCTTTAAATCCCATTCTTTCTTTTCCTCTTTTTTCTCATTTTAATAGACAAAATTCATTATTTTTATTGTATCGTAGTTAATTTTGAAAATCTTTTTTCCTCCAATGCAGCTGTAATTATGCTCAACACGTCTAATATTAAGCATATCGAACCATCTGACATGATGGTTGATCCTAAAATATCGTAAAAATTTGAATAATTGAATTTAAATGGCTTAACCACTACATTCATCTGTTGGAGTATCTCATCTGCAACGAACATCATGGAAGTTTCCTCGTCCTTTTTTATCCAAATTGCTATTCTCGATCGAGATTTTCCTTCATCTGTGAATCTTAAGTAGTCACCCAAATGAATAACCGGAATTAATTCAGAATCGATTTTGTAGTATTGCTCATCTCCAACATGTTCTACCGATGCGGGATTAAAAAGAAATATTTGTTTGATGTTTTCTGTAGGAATCGCAAATAAATCACCTGAAATTCTGATTAATTGAGCGTTTAAAATGGCCCTCGTGAATGGTACCATTAGAGTAATTCTTGTTCCCACGTCCTTTTCTGAATGAATCGTAAAATTACCCCCTAATTCTTTAATTTTTTCAGCCACGATTGCCATCCCCATTCCCCGACCGGAAATTTGATCCGCTCCAGCGAGAGTTGAAAATCCCGGCATTAAAATAAATCGATTTAACTCCTCCTCATCTAATTTTTCAGCTTCTTCAGCTGTATAATATTCTTTCTCAATAACTTTATTCCTAATATTATCGTAATTAATACCTTGACCATCGTCTATAACTTCAATGTATATTAGACCAGCTCTTCTTGATGTAGATAACGTTAAAGTACCCGTCTCGTCTTTATTCTTGCGCTGTCTTTCTTGAGGCGTTTCAAGACCGTGATAAATAGCATTCCTAAGTAAATGAATCAAGGGTGAATTGATTTCTTCTAAGATTTTTCTGTCAATCTCGACATTAGTACCCTCTAAAACTAATTGCGCTTTCTTTCCCACTTCTTTGGCTACATCGCGAACAAGTCGGCGATATTTCCTAAAAGTCGATTCTACCCTTACCAACTTGAGCGTAAATATAATTTCTTGAATTTCCATGAAAGGTTTATCCATTTCGTCAAACATTCTGTTAGTCTCTTGATCCCCTGTCTCTTTTAAATGTTGGTTAATCTGATTTTTTAAAATAACTAACTCGCCAAAGAAATTCATTAATTCTTCTAAGACCTCGATATCAACTTTAACACTAGCGATTTTATCAGTTTCGCTTCTAATCGCATCCACAACTCTCGAAATGCCAGCAATATCTTCAGTTAATTTTTTCTTCTTCTTAGCAGGTGTAGCTTTTGGAGTTGGTTTTGTTGGTTGAGCTACTTTTGCCATCCATTTAGAAACAACGGTCGTTTGAAATTTCTTGAATTCCGCAGCTTTTAATTCTGTGATGACTTTATTTTCGATTTCCAAGATCTCGTCGATTATTTTCAAAATTTCCGCATTTTTCTTTTGGCTCACGTAATAAAGCTCAAAATCAATTTTGAATTCTCCTTCTTCCAATAATTGTGGTTCAGGGTCACTGAAGCAAATCTGACCCATGTCGTTTAACGCTCTAAAGATGATAAACAACCTTACTTTTTTGAAGACGCAAGTTGGTTGAAGTCGGATGTATATTTTATAAAAGAGATTCTTCTTGTCATCTAATATTGCTTGAATTTGATCCGAAGGAATGGGTTGAATCATGGATATCTCGACAGGCGCTTCACTTTCAAATTCTTCAAAACTCTCCTTAATAACTCCTAAAAATTGCTCGTCAATATCTGTAAAATCTCCGCTTTTCACCCTTTTTAGAATCGAACGAAGAAGATCGAGACTATCGAATAACAATTTCATGAAATCTTCTTGCTTTTCTTCTTCAATAGATGATTCCTTTGACTTATCCAAAAATGACTCAAAGTAATGACAAAATTTTGATGCCCTCTCTAATCCTGCCATAGCTGTCAATCCCTTAAGAGTGTGGAAAGCAAAGTAAAGCTCTTGAACTGGTTTTGAATTATTAGGATCATCTTCTAATTTAAAAATCTCATCTTCGACTTTTTGAATGAGATCTTCTGTTTCGCTTATGAAAAGCTTCATATCATCTTTAGATATTGACACGCTCGATCACCATGGAATTTACTTATTCTAAGATTATTTTATTCTTATTTTTTTAAGATTCGGTCTAATACTTCTAGGATTTGATCTGTTTTAAAGGGTTTTTGAATGAAATCTTTTGCCCCTTTTTTCGCAGCTTCAAGAACTAGTGCTTCTTGCCCTAACGCAGAGACTACGACAATTAATGCCTTTGGATCAATTTTTAGAATTTCTTCAATTGTCTCAATGCCTCCCTTTTCTGGCATTACTAAATCCATCGTAACCATATCAGGCTTTAATTTTTTGTATAATTCTATCCCCTTATTTCCATTAGGTGCTTCTCCCACGACTTCTACAAAGCCTGTCTTAGACATTATATTCTTCAAAATATTGCGTGTGAACTGCGCGTCGTCACAAATCAGAATCCTCTTCTTTTTCTCGCTCATAATATCACTTTTGGTTATTTTTCTCTCTATATTTTATTTTTTATATATTTTTTAACTCAGTTCTTTCTGAATTTTAACTTGTTCAGCTTCAGTAAGAATTTTATCTACATTGAGTAAAATTCTCGGTCTATCCTTGAATTTGATGATTCCATCTATATATTCCATGCTAATACTGGTTTCAAATATAGGACTTAACCCAACAATTTCCTTATTCTTAATGTGAGAGATATTGATGATTCGATCAACTAACAATCCTGTATTTATGTTATTGATATTAACTATAACAAGATACTTCTCATCAGATCTTTCATCTTCCTCGTCTTCTTCTTCTGATTTGTAGGATTTATATTTATAGAGCTCTAATTTCTTAGTTAAATTAATCACGTAAATGATATCTCCTCTATAATTATAAATTCCTTCAATAAACTCAAAAGTCTGAGGTAATCTCCTTATCTGACCTTTTTGAATGATCTCTCTTGCATGAAGCAAGTCAATAGCAAATTGTTCTCCCTCTACTTCAAATATAATAACGGATATAGTTCCTTTTTCTGTATCTGTTTCATTTAACATATTTTTTCCCTCTTTTCTTATATTAATAAATACTCACTCGCAATTTTTTCAAATTGAGCAAACTGAGCAATATCTCCATCAAAATTTTCAAGTCTCTTACCATATCTCCCTATAAATTCTTCAGCAATAATATACATGTATCTCTGGAGTAATGGACTCATTCTTTCAATTAAATAAGCAATAATACATTTCTTTTCTGTAATCGTATAAAAGGATTGATTTCCAAAATTTATTTCCCGTAATTTTCCCCCGCTTTCTTTTCCAATTACGAATTGAGAAAATGAAAATAATGCCGATATAAAACCTCCGATCTGCACTTCTCCTTCTTGAATGTCTTTTCGAATTCCCATTACTTTTGAATAAAGCGGACATCCCGCGTAATCCACAATAAATATTCCAACGACACCGCTTGCCTGAGGAATTTTTACCGTATGTTGACAAATCTCAATTAAATCTTCAATCGTCGCGTCAGAATTATAATCGTTAATGAGATGTTTTGAATGCATGTATAACTTGGGATAAACATGAACACTCTCCTTTGCGTCTATATATATGATTATTATTATCTCATCCGTGCTAGTTTTGAAATAATTTATAAAAGCCGTAAATTCTTCTAACGGAAAGAACGATTTTCCTTCTCTCTTCTCTATTATCTCGTCTTTATACAATTCAAATATATTCTGAATTAAGGAAATGCCTATTCCTTTTTGTAATAGCACTTCGAAACGGTTTTCTGAGCCAACCAATGAAAGTTTCACTAGGCCAACTCCTAGAATCTCTAAATTCTTATAATTGTCTAAATTTAGTTTTTTCATATCAATCATCGGTTTTTCACATTTTCTTGATTAGAATTCTTAACTAAGAATCCATGCACGTCATTGCCGCTTTTTAAACTCTTGTCCATGTTCCCTTAACAAATTTATTACATGAGAAAAGATAATAAAGATTATAATTCATTTTTGGAATTTTTTGAGACTTTTATTATTTTCACAGAACTGTATATATTATTTATTTTTGTTATTGACTCTATTGTTTTACTTTATAACATAATCATAGAATTGGTATTTAAAATTTTAGTTTAAGATAACATTTAATATCAAGACATAAAACAATCCCAATTTTCTTTTTTTTTAAATACTAGTTTTCGAGATATTTTTTCTACAGTTATTTTTGATAGAATAAATATAAAACACCAATAAAAATCAAGTAATATCCAGAATAGGTATTGTTTTAAAAAATTTTAAATAACAAGTATTAGATTGTATTAATAGCAATTTAAATTAAAATCGTGGATTTATATAAAAAGTCATGGCAGTGAAGCTCGAAAATGTCTCAATCTGAAAGCAGTCAGGAAAACAATCAAAACGTGCTAATTGTATGCCCAAAATGCAAGCAAAATAAACAATTAAGCGTTCCTAAAAAAATAATCAATCAAAGCAAGCAGCTAACAACCGTCTCGATACCAACGGGATTATGTTGCGAACATGGCTTTCAAGCGTTTATTGATAAACAGTTTAAAGTCAGGGGATATCAGCAAGTAGATTTTGACTTCTCTAAAGTAGAATTTCTCGAAGATAAAGAGGAAGAACAAGTTCTAATTCCTGAATTACAAGACATCATTAAAGTATTACGTAAATGCGTGGACGACAAGGAAATCCTTGGCAGTGCTTTATTCAGCATTGATGGAACAATAATATACTCTTCTCTTTCGACCGATACATTGTTCAATACCATTCGCGAGTTTGAGGTCAGGAAGGAAGAAAAACTCGTTGAAATTAGGAGAATTTACTTGGTACTAGAAAATGACCAGATGGTATGCTCGAAATTCATGGAAATTCACGGTAAGAAATATATTTTGACTTTGATCTTCTCTCGAAAGGTCAAACTAGGCATGGGTAACCTCCTTCTCAGGCAAACTGAAAAAAAAGTGGTAGATCTAACTGCTTGATTAGCTTATTGAATGATGGATATAAGGGATTTATTAGTAAAACTGGCATTTAAATATATAGTTTTATAATTACATATTGATTAGAGTATTATAAAATCAAAACTCAGAAGTTATAGAATAATATAACATAAAAATCAAAAAATGACAAAAAAAAAGAAAAAAGAAAAAAGAATGTCTTTCGCTAGGAAAATGGGTAGGAAAAAAAGAGATCCTGCTTTATTAGACAAGGTAGATCTGGATATTATATTTAATATTCGGTATAATAAAACGAGATTTTGAATCCAAACAACTTTTTCACTGTAGTTTTATTTAAATACCAAATGTTAAGAAAAAAGCTATATTGACCTAGCAGGATTGGATAATGAAAGGTATATTTTATAGATATATGATGTCTTCAGGACAATAATTGAGTTTTTTTCTCATTGAGAGTAAAATGAGAACAATTTAAAGTGGGCCTAGCAGGATTCGAACCTGCGACATCCCAGTCCGAAGCCGGGCACCCTTTCTGGCAATTTTTCTTTACGAAAAATAATATCCAGACTAGATTACAGGCCCATTAATACAAAAATACTAGATTAAGTTATTACATCATTTCTTTTTAAAAAATTTTATTATAACCCAATATCTCGCATTTTACGAGTTTGTCATGGACAGAACATTAAAACTAATTAAAGAAGTCTTATTTTTTATTGACGATTTCTTCAATGTATTTTACGTAATACTTCCCTAAAGCTCGCAATCTCATTAAATACGCAAAACTACCCTTTAGTTTAATAATACCCTTGTTATACAAGCTTTCAACGCTTACCTCTTGCTTGATCACTTGCAAAATTATATCTTTAGGAAAAACAATTATGGCTTTTGGAATATCTTGCCCATGATAAATTCCTTGAGTGTAAGTTATCGTTCCGTTCATAATTTTTAAGAAAAAACTTAAATTTACATCAGTAGCAGTAAATTGAAAAACAGAATCGTGGTTTTTAAATAATCTATGGCATTCTTCTAAGAGTTCCTCGTTGTTTCGTGAAATAAGAAGGCCTGTTTTGATAACGCTATCAAAAATATCGATGAATTGTTCTTCTTCACCTTCAACTTCTTCCAGAATTGTAATTATCTGCTTCGTTGTAAGCATGATATGTTTCGAGAAATCTATTTTTATACCTATATATACTATTACTTATAATCTTTTAAGAATCTTTAGTAAAATTTTTATTTTTACGAATATTTTCTTTCGTGTAAAAGCTATTTTTCATATGCCCATATAGTGTAGTTCGGTCTAGCATACGGGACTGTCACTCCTGTCGTAGTGGTTCCTCACAGCTACGGGAGTATGACCCGGGTTCAACTCCCGGTGTGGGCGCCATTTTTATCTTCTACTCTAAAAATTTTACTCAAAATGACTTTTTCTGATACTTTGGTAGTTATAAAATACAAAAAATAAGTAAAAATAGCTCAAAAGTCCTCCGAAAACATTCATTTTTTTTTTCACATTTCCGACATTTTTATTTTTAAATGACCAAAGAGAAATATAACCTTTTTATATGGTAACGGATAATAATACATACTATTGAGTTTAAATTTATATGACTAGTTTAAATCTCAAAAGTAATTAACAATCATAAACAAAAAAAATAAGGTTGAAAAAACAATGGTTGATGATACAGTTTTAAATGAATTAAAAGGTTTAATGGATAGCGGAATTGCAAGCGCATCCGTAGACGATTTTCCAAAGGTGCTTGAATTTATCAAGCAAGTCTCCAAAGAAAATGAAGATCTTAAAGAAGAATTAGAAGACATGGACATTGTCGTACAAATGATTATCACCGACAAAGATGCTAAGTTCTGGTTAAAAGCCCAGGGCGGAGCAATCGATTACGGTACTGGTGATGTTGACAATCCATCATTCACATTCTCAGCTTCATACGAAGTTGGAGGCGGAATGTTAACCGGTGAAGTAGACGCCACAAGCGCTTACATGGCTGGTGACATCACTGTCGAAGGAAACCTTCAAGACGCCATGGCATTTCAAGAAATTCTTGAATTAGCAATGGAAGCTTTTGAAGATATGACCGAATAAATTAAAACGGTCACCGTTTTAATCGGTCTTAAAATTTTTTTTATTTTATTGTTTTTTTTTTCTTTATTTTTTTACTTCCTTTTCATAATCAAATTAACTTACTACTGAAAATATTGTATAGACATGTATAAGCTTTTTAAATCATCGGGTGTTAATTATAAACTACCACTTATTATTAAAAGTCATAAGTAGTAAAAAAAAGGTTGAAAAAAAAAATGGTCGATCAAGCACTAATTGATGAAATTAAGGCGATGAGAGCCTCCGGCGGCTCAGATAATCCATCGAACATCCTTAAAATTTTCGAGATGTTCAAGCAACTCGCTGAAGAGGACGAGGATTTAAAAGAAGAGGTAGAAGATTCTGAGGTTTCAATGCAATTTACCATCACTGATTTAAATTATAAGTTCTGGCTTATTGCAAAAGGAGCAATTTCATACGGTGAAGGAGATTGTCCAGAAGATCCTTCCGTCTCATTTTCCGCAAATAGCGAAACTATAGTTGGAATGTTTTCAGGACAAGTTGACGCTACAGCAGCCTATATGTCGGGCGATCTCGTCATCGAAGGTAATCTTCAAGACGCTATGGCTTTCGGAGAGATTTCCAGCTTAGCAATGGAAGCCGCAGAAGAATATTTTGAAGATTAAACGCGAGAAATTAAGAAAAAAATCCAAATAATCCAAGTTTTTTTATATTTATTTTTTTTTTTTATTTGTTGTTTCGTTAATTTAGTGGTTTCTATCTTGGCTCTAACTTGTATATTCTATCGTTTTTTTTAACGGGTTTATCCACGACAATACCAATGGTAATACGATTATCTTTAGAAACCAACGGCGTTTCTGTTAAATTCTTTTTTTGCTTGATTTGAATAGAGGTGATTTTTTGTTTAAGATACGTGTCAGTTTTCGTTCCAATCACGTAGATCTCATCGTTTAATTTCAATTTTCCAGAAGTCAGGAGTATTTTAGCAGCTTTTTTATCGCGATAGTATGATAATACTTTTCCAATCTCGACCTTTTTATGACTGGAAACGTTGCCTTCTTGATCTATCTCAATTTCGCTTCCAGTAGGCAAGCCAAAATAAAAACCTGTTGAAAAACCTCGGTTATACACCTTCTTCAAGCGCTTGAGCCATAGTTCGACTTTTTCTTGAGTATAAGTGTTGTCCCTGCAAGCGTCAATTGCTTCTCGATAACAAGATGTTACTTCTTCAACATAGATGGGATCTCTCATCCTTCCTTCTATTTTAAAAGCATCGATGTTTGCCTCTATCAATTTGGGAATGTGTTCTATCATGCATAGATCCTTTGCGTTTATGAAAAAGAAACCGTCGTAGAGAAGTTCGTTGTCTTGATCGTCGTATACTCTCCATTTCCTTCTACATGGTTGGACGCATTTGCCTCTATTAGCAGAATACGCTTGAGAGCCACAAATCTCCGCCGAAAAATAGCATCGCCCTGAAATCGAAGTACATTGTGCTCCGTGAACGAATGTTTCAATTCCACTCTTGGTTAACTTGCTCTTTATTTCTTTTATTTGTTCCAAAGATAGTTCTCTTGCGAGGATTAACCTCTCTGCTCCTAATGACTCGTAAAATTTGGCTGAGAGCGAATTAGATACATTTGCTTGGGTAGAGATGTGAAAATTCAGACCATGTTCTTTAGCAAACTGAATAGCACTCAAGTCGTGTACTATAATCGCGTCTATTTCGGCTTCAGCGGCAGTATTTATGATTTCCTCCAGAAGTTTAAACTCGTTTTCGTAGATAACAACGTTAGTCGTGAGATAGGTTTTGATATTATTCTCGTGACATTTCTTTACGATGTCTGGTAAGTCATTTAACTTGAAATTATCACTATACATTCTCATGTTTAGTGATTCAACACCAAAATATACCGAATCCGCTTTTCCTATAACTGCGTTTAACGACTTGAAATTCTTTAGGGGTGCTAAGAGCTCGACTTCTTTCATGTTATGTCATTTAAATTATTCTTAGAGAATTAAATAAATTATTCCTTTAAAAATCTGAAAAAAATGATAAAATAGAAAAAAAAGTAATTAATAAAAAAAAATTTATATGACAAACCAGCCTAACCAGAATAATAAAGCGCCAACTAAAAATGCCAAAACCGCCCAGATGTAGGTGAATTGTTTGGCATAGTTCTTGTATCTCCTTCCATTTTCCGATTCTATAACGCTTACTTGGAAGTATGGACTTGGGCCTCTCCTGTACCATCCTTTTATCCGCACTCGTTGTCCAATTAGCCTTTTAGCCTTGGAGAGCGCAAATATTAAGTCAGCAATTCCCAAACCCCATCGATAATCGATGTACATCAGTCCCGTATCGTCTTGAAAGTACAAGTCGTCACTAAAATAATATCCTGGTGCGCCACGTCCGACAATTTCTCCTTCTATGTATGCAGGAACACATCGAATTGGCGAAACTTTCACATTAGTTACAAGATCAAGTACTGTTTGTGGTTCGTGTCCTTTCTTATACATGAATCCAGTCCTCAAGATGACAGAAAATCCCATTAAATAAAACGTTACAAACCAGAGCAATACCAACCATTTCAACGTGATGATCGCGGGAAGGACCGTGAGACCAATAAAGCCTACCAATCCAAAGATCCAAAGTATCGATACAATACCCATTGCGGCGAATATTATCGTAGGTAAATTCTTGATCGTAACGTCTAATAGAAATTCGTCTAGCATGGATTTTCCTGCTTGTTCTTCCTTAATCTTACGAGCTCCCGAGAAATCAATTTCTGGTTTCAAACCATAAGCTTCACATTGCTCATTAAGACGCATTATTCTTTTTGCTGCAAGCGGATGCGTGCTGAAAATCTGGTAATATTTTGCCCATGGATTGAATAAATCCCAGGCTGCCGCTGCCTGGATGGCATTTTTCGAATACTTCCCAGAAGTAGTCATGCTAGACGCAACAATTCCTCGAGCCGTGCTAGGATCAAAGATTCCCAATCCCCGAAGTCCCCTAATTCTTGACCTATTCCTATCTTTCAAGTGAGATCCATGATCGACGAGCAAACCATAAGCGATTTTTACGAGCCCAGTAGACAATGCGTTTGGATTTTCCATCACTTCTGCTGCGTGTTTATCTGCGTAATACTCTCGAATTCTACTTATTATCATCGATATTAAAAAACCAATGTAGTAGGAAATGTACGATAACACCGCAACTGCAAATAGGGCTATAGCTAAATACGATCCTTCGTCATCGCTCGATTTCCAACTGGAAAATCGAGCAGTGTAATAAGCCCATCTTGCAATTGTTAATAGAACTAAGGGAATTGCAAATACTACCGTCATTAAGATAAAATCTGAATGCACGACATGTCCTAATTCGTGAGCCATCACTGCGTTTTGCTCATCTTCGTTTAAGTAATGCAGAATTCCTTCAGTTAATACGACTCTCGCTGAATTTTTCGTCCATCCATATGTGAATGCGTTTGGATTCAGGTCGTGAATGATTCCAAGCTTCGGCATCTTGATTCCATTGACCTGGACGACCTGTTTTACCACATCTGCTAAACCAGGGTATCTTGACTCGTACACATCAATGGGCATCCACTCGATTTTATAAATCCATCCGATGATCAATGGAGAAATTCCATATTGAAATAGCACGATGAGAAGAGTAAGACCGACCATTATTACCAATCCAATCCCTGTGCTTGGTAAGAACCACACGCCTATCACGAAAACTAGTGCATACATCAGTCCAAATAATGCAGTTATAGCGAGCGTTGACGCTAATTTCAGTCCCATTTTTTTTAAACCCTCTAATAATTTTTTTTAATAATTTTTAAAATAGATTTGTATTATGTTATTATTAATTGACGTGATTATATTATTATTACGATTATTTTTTATACATTGATATGAATTCCCCATAAAGTTATTTAGGATAAATTCTATTATTTTTATAGGTAATTCAAAATAATTAGGTATAAACTACTAGAGTGAAACTTTATTAAAGATGAATTTAGAACTTGAGCGGTTGTATGATGCTACAGATAATTTGATTAACCAACAGTTTTATTATGGAGGGAAAGATTTAATAATAGGTAGAAATGCGGAAGTTTCGATTAAAATTAGTAAATCCGGGCAAATTATTCAAAAATTTAAGAATCTCTTTAACAAGAACATCAATTTATTTTTAGAAGGTAAGTACTTGCAATTTTTATCGTTATTTAAAAGAATAAAGGGATTAAACGAAAGTGAAATTGAAGAAATTAATACAACTTTAGAAGAAAAATTAACTTATTTGGATACTACAGAATTTGATACCGTTGTTCTTTATACAATCGTTTTAAGTTCTTTAGTATCTAGAATTCGAGACATGCATTTCAATAATTCCTTGATAGAAATAAAAAAAAGAGTTAAAAAAAAAGATAACCTAAATGATTCTATCATACAGGAAGTATTGGACGACTTATTCATGAAAAACAATAACAATATCTCTATTTTATACAACATATCGTATCTTGATGCGTTAGCGGAATCGTTTAACTACAAGAAAGTAGCTCATATTTGTAAAATTCAAAAAGGAAAATTCATTAATCGAATCGTGAAAATTATCTTATCTAATAATTAAGTTTCAGCTTATCTTTTTCGTTTTCAAATATTGAGTGATTTTTATCGCCATTTCTTCTTGCTTTTTCCACTCTCCAAAAACTTTACTTCCTAAAAGAGATGATTTCAGCTTACTTTTGATGTGTTCATTAATTATTGTTGCTGGTTCTTTCGCAAAAGGGGTCATCGGAAGGGGAATAAAGGAATGTGCGTGAATTCTCGCACCCCTTTTTACCAAATCCTCCATCAGGCGTATTGTTAGATTAATATCTTCAACAGATTCATTTGGAAGCCCAAAAATGAAATCTACATTAGCTTTGAGCTTGACTTTTAACGTTAAGTCGACTGCTTTATACACGTCCTTAACAGTATGTCCTCTATGGCACGAATCTAAGATTTTTTGGCTCCCCGATTGAGCTCCGATTATTATGTTGTCATTATCTGCGTACGAAGTGATTAAATTTAATGTTTCTATTGTTACGTGTTCGGGCCTTACTTCGGAAGGAAATGACCCAAAAAAGATTCTTCCCCCTGGAGAAACTATTTCTTTCACTTTTACGAGCAGTTCCTCCAACTTTGATATGTTTAAAGTTTTTCCGTCAGAGGATCCATAACATAAAGCGTTAGGCGTAATAAATCTAATATCGCTTAGATTTTCTTCTTTCATTATCCGCACATGCTTGCATATTGACTCTATACTCCTATGTCTTGGCCTAGTTCCAAAAATATACGATGTTTGACAGAAGAAACAGACAAAAGGGCATCCTCTCGTTATTTCAAGAGCTCCAAATCTTCGATTTTTGAGTGGAAATGGGGGATACTTATCCAAACTAATTGGAGTCCTCTTTCCAGTATATTCATAGTTTCCATTGCTATTTATATAACCAATTCCTTTTACATTTGATAAATTTCCCCCTTTATTAATATTTTGCAAGAGTTCTATTAATGTATCCTCTCCCTCTCCTACTACAGCAATATCTGCTCCGATTTTTAGAGTACCAATAGGGTCTCCCGTAGGATGTGGTCCTCCTGCAATGATAATCACATCCTTGTTATATAGAGTTCTAATTGTCGTAATTAATTCGTTTATTTCCCAAATTTGCGTGGTGAAAAATGAAACTCCTAATACAACCTTTTTGTATTTAACAATAATTTTCCTTAATCCCTTAATCAAGTCATTTTTACCCGTGAAGAATACAATTTTCAAGTCATTATAGAAATCTAACGAATCAAGCGCTCCAATTAAGGCATTAAAGCTAAATTTATTATGTTTATGGTAATAAACGACAAGAACTATATCTTTCAATTAATCTACTCAAAAGTTTAATTATTTGTAGGTGTTATTTCATACTCATTTATATGTATTAGTTTAGGTTAATATAATATAGTTAATCGTAAATAAAATTTTGAGTTGATTAGAAAAATGATGCTTAATTGGTTATTTGCTACGACTCCTGATGAAGTAGGGATTGCATGGTTTGATTTTTTTAGTATTGGACACATTACATTTGGAATTGGTGTATTTCTGTTCTTTTCATTTTTCTACACCATTCAAACAATGAGAGGAATAACACCCTATTTTTCGTTATTATTTGTCTATATTTGTACTTTTTGTATTTTAATTGTCTGGGAACTTATAGAAAACACGCTATTTGTCAGTTTAGGCATTAAATTCGAAGGAAGACTCGATAGTTTGCAAAACATCTTAACAGATCTCATCATGGGAAACTTCGGAGGGCTGTGCACTTGGTTTTTATGTTATCAGATAGTTGAGAGGGAAAAAAACATTAAAGCCTACTACGCTTTTGGATTGACTGGTTTTGCTATTTGGTTTATTTTCTTCTTTATCCTGAGATTTTTCACATTAACTTAATTTTTTCTTTCATTTTTTAATAGAATTGAATCTAATGTGTGAAAAAATGCCTAATTTTAAAGAATATGTTGAATACGAAAAAGGTACAATACCTCTCGTCATTTCAGTCCCTCATGGTGGGATGATGGAGTGTGAGGAGATTCCTAAGAGATTAACTGGAGTTCTTGGTGTGGATAAGGGTACAATTGAATTGACACGGGAATTAATTAAATATATTGAAAATATCGCAGAAGAAAGAAATTTTACCAGATTTAAGCCATCTTATGTAATATCAAACGTGCATCGTAGTAAGATCGATTTAAATCGTTCAAAAAATAATGCACACGATTTAAATTCAGAGTTAGCAATGTTGATTTATCAATATTATCATGAAAAACTTTACTTGCTCATCTTTAATAACTTAAAGAATTTCAAATATTCACTTCTAATTGACATTCACGGTTTTGAAAGTCATAAACGCCCTCAAGGATATCGTGATGTCGATTTGATATTAGGAACAAATAACTTACAGTCGTTATTTCCCACGTTTATTCCAAAGAGGGATTGGAATAAGAATATAAGAGGTAAAATCATTAAAAAATTCCTTGAATTGAATATTCCTATTGCTCCTGGGCATCAAAGAAGAAATGAATACGTTTTAAAGGGAGGTTTTACGACTCTCACGTATGGAGCGTCTCAAATCCGTAATAGTCAAGCCATTCAAATAGAATTCTCAGATAGAGTCCGCTATCGAGATATGGAGCTAAAGAAAATAGTACTATCGTCCCTAGCCGAAGTATTATTTAATGAGGTTGTAGAAGGCGGGATTTACTGAAACATCCAACTTTTTTACGCAATTACATCGATTTAGAAAAATTTTATAGTAATTCTTCATTTTCAATAATATAATGAAAATTGCTTTCGTATTTGATATGGACGGTACTTTGATTAACAGCACTGAAATGGGTGATGCTATTGGTCGTGAGATATATAAAGAGTTCAAAATTCACCCTACTGAACAAATGGAAAAAGAAATCGAAGAACTCGTTTACAAATTAATGCAAGGAGAAAATCGGAAAAATCTCGAAGCTAAAATAATGTGGGAGATATTTAAAGTAGTAGGATTAAATTTCACTCAAAGAATAAAAGCAATAAAAATGGCAGCAAGCATCTTTAAAGAAGAAAAGAAGAAAATAAAGCTTTTCGACGGAGTAGAAAAAGTTTTTGACATGTTAGACGAAAACGGCTTTAGTTATGCCATTGCAACAACTTCTTCAATGAAAGAAGTCGATGAACGTCTTTCTAAATTTCCAGATTTTTATAAAAAATTGAGTGGTAAGATTATTTCAAGAAGTTCTGTAGAAAACATGAAACCGCACCCAGAAAGCATGGAACTCGCCGCAAGCATGATGAACGTGCCATTAAATCGCTGTGTTATCGTTGGAGACATGCATACTGATATTAACATGGGCAAAGCAGTTGGTGCTGTAACTATTGGTGTTTTAACAGGTATCTTTACGAGAGAAAAGTTACTCGAGTTAAATCCAGACTTTATCCTTGATTCCGTTGCTGATATTCCTCAAGTACTCGAAGAAATTAAGCAAATCATTGATAAAAACTAAATTTTTAAGGCTGAAAAAGGAAAGTTCATTGCTCTCCATATTGCGATATCGTTAAATCCCAAAACTTCAGCTTGAGTTTGCTCACCATTACAAGTTGCTTTTACTTTATTCCATAATGTTTCTACGACATCACTGATGGTTTTATCTTCAGTAATTATACTACTTGCGTCTACATCGATATTGCATCTCATGTAATCGCAGCTTTTAGGATTTCCGCATATCTTAATCACGGGGGATACTGGATTTCCCGCTGGACTCCCTCGCCCGGTAGTCATTATGATTATTTGAGCTCCTGCAGCTGCCAAACCCGTCATTGATTCGACATCTAAACCCGGTTCGATCATTAACCACAAGCCTTTTTCCTTAGGGGCCTCAGAGTACTCCAGAACGCCTTGAATGGGCGCCTTGCCTGCTTTTGCAATAGTACCTAAAGACTTTTCTTCAATTGTCGTTAATCCTCCGACGATGTTTCCTGGTGTTGGTTGGACGCCCCTGAAGTCAATTCCAATTTTCATCGTGTTTTCAAGAAACTTATCTAAAGGTGACCGTATCTTTTCTTCCACGTTTTTATCAATAGCTCTTTGGATTAATAAATGCTCCGTACCAATCCATTCAGTAAATTCTGGGAGGATTGATGTTCCCCCCATCTCAATAATTCTATCAGAGACAACTCCAACAGCAGGATTTGCTGTAATACCCGAAATTGAATCTGATCCCCCGCATTCAAGTCCTAAAACCAGATGAGAAAAATCAAATGGTTCTCTTTTCAATTCTCGTGCGGCCTTTGACATTTTTTGAGCGAACTTGACTCCCTTTTCGATGGCAGCAATGGTCCCTCCTCGAACATCTTGCACGTCAAAAAATTCAACAGGTTTCTTTGCTCTTTTAACTTGCCGTGCTAAGAGTTTGCTAGTAATATTTTCGCATCCCAGTCCTATTACAACAACTCCATACACATTTGGATTAATAGCAAGTCCTGATAGCGTCTTAGAAGTAAAATTAAAGTCAGGACCAAACTGTCCGCATCCGAGCGGATGAGGAAGAGCAATTCCATTCTCGATTTTATTTGCAACTTGTATGGCTACGTTGTTCACGCACACAACACTTGGTAGGATTACAATTTTGTTTCGGATTCCAACAGAACCTTTCGGTCTTTGATATCCCATGAACTCTTCTTTCATTTTTTAACATCCTCCAGATATGCTGATTTGATATTGTGAGTATGAATCCAATCTCCTTTTTTTATGTCCATTGTGGAAACACCTATTATTTGGTTGTATTTTATCACATGTTCCCCCCTATTAATATCTTTCAAAGCAAATTTATGACCTAATGGGATTTCATCGTTAATTTGTAAGATATCATTACCCCCTCTTTTAACTTCTGTCCCTTTCTGTATATCCTCTAACGAGGTTGCACAATTATCGCTCTCTTTGATGATTATAAATTTTGGCATTATAGTTTACTCTTTAATCATGTTAACGTGTTAATTATCTCTCAAATTACCATGACTTAAATAATTAATTAGCTTCAAAAAAGAACAACAATTTTGTACATGTAAATATTAAAATAGCTGTATTTCATTATTGATATATATAAAACACATATTATCGCGTCATTCATGACAAAGGATTCGGTTGAAGCAAGGGATATAGAAGCATTTATTGATGGATTAAAAAATTCTTTTGATAGGTTAGGTGATGCAGATCCTTCTGAATCTCAAGGATTTCAAGCTCAATTAGCTAAGGCAATATCCATACTACGTGTTAAAAAAATGGCTAAAATTGACAATCTTCCTGAATTTGTAGGAAAAGCTTCTAAAACAGATATAAAAAACTTCTTACTGAATCAATTAGAGTATACAAAGAATCTTCTAGAAAATGACAAGTTTAACCAAAGAACAAGATTTGAATTAGCCATGAAAATTTCTCAAATAAGAGAAAAAATCAATAGTCTATAAAAAGAAATCTTTTTATGTATGTAAAAACGAAAAATCTCCCTTTTTTTTGTGTTCTTTTCTATAATTTCATGTAAAAATTAGAAAACTAAACTTTTTTGTG
>Ga0180433_10002727_pt1 | contig 26811 bp, 14 predicted proteins | sample SS_ome_8_FD_132980 | JGI IMG/M metagenome (GOLD analysis project Ga0180433, IMG submission 132980) | Hypersaline lake sediment archaeal communities from the Salton Sea, California, USA - SS_1_D_1 metaG | ecosystem: Environmental > Aquatic > Non-marine Saline and Alkaline > Hypersaline >... | reverse complement strand
TATGTCAAAGATGTTTGTTGTGTTTGCAGCGTAAGAAAAAACCTTTACGACTTGAGTAACACTATCGTCGATGTTTGATATATCGATATACTTGTTGTTAATGTCGTCTTGTGTGATCTGGTGACTCAGATACACTTTTTCGTAACCATCTGCGTGAAAGTCACCATAGAACTCAAGTGCATCATCTAGACGATCCTCTAACTGAGAATCATCGACATTGATATCAATAACAGGATAACCCAACATGCGTAGTGCATAGTCTTTGAGTGACTGTCTTGAATTTGGTGTTGACATAAGAACTCCTTACATTATGTATAAGGAGTCGCCGTCACATTGGCGTTTCAACCAGCGACTCGATATCCGAGAACAGGAATGAAACGGCTTCCAGTTCCTTGATTGAAAGTTTCGCATCGACAATCTCATCAACCGTAATGGGTTCCCATTCAATGTCTACAAATCTTTGTAGTCTTGCGTTCAGAATGGAAAGAAACTCGTCGTGGGATTCTTCCGTCACCAAGTATGAACCGGATTCATCTTGCGGGTAGTTCTGTTCTTGGACAATCTTGTTTTGAATGTCTGCGATTTCTTGAAAGTGGGGTTGAAGTTCACGAACCGCATCTCTTAGTTTAAGGTTCACGGATACCGGTAGTGGTTGTTCGATCAGCACCTGAAACACGGGGTATGCACGGTAAATTTGTTCTAGTGATAACTTCATGTCACGCTTCTTTCTTTCTCAAAGATTTTTTGACAGGGTAAATCGATTCGCTTTTTGGAACTTCATTTGCGATGAAATCCCATAAGGCATTCAGTTTATTTATGTAATCTTCGCCAAGTATCTCAGCAGGATCTAACTTTTTTGGTTTCGCTATCGTGGGTTCTTTTTCTGGTGGTGGAGTTTTTGTTTCCTCCACTTCTGTATGGAGCAACTTCAAATCACCGAGTCTTGAGATGTACCGATCTCCGTCTTCCCACGGATACTCACCGGATATTTGTGAAGCATCGATTGTGTGAATGTGATGGTATGAACCCTGCTCGTACATTCGCCATTTCATTCCGCTTGGTTTCACATAGTCTGGTTCAAGTCTCAGAAACACTTCATACGGAAAACGAACGCCATTAATTTCTATAGTGTCATCAGTGTTATGTTTAAAATACATTATGCAATGCTTTCAGCAACGATGATATCAGATGTGGTTCCTGTTTCTGTGTTTGGATTCACTGTATTTGTACCATTATCTAGGAAGACTGTTGTGAGATAGTTTGCGGAAATGTCCATGCTGTTTCCGGTGATGCCAGTATCGAGCAATCGAACAAGTGACTTCATTTCAGCATACAAGCCTTCGTTGGTATTTCCGACGATTTGACCTGCTGAGTCTGACATATAAGAACCGTTGAGATAGATTCCTCGGACGGAGTTGCCAACACTGGTGTCTTCAAGACGAACGGTTCCATCATAGATTGATGTGATGCTCGACTGAGTGATACCGGTGATCGCTGCATCAAACGATCCTCCATTCGCCCAGACATTACTTCGGAACGCATTGATTTGAGAACCGATGGAAAAAACACCGCTTTCTCCGTTGTAGGAGACGACAGAACCCGATAGATTCAAAGTTGAATTTTGATCCAGACGAACACCAGCCAACTTGTTATGGAACAACCAGTTTCCGTCACGGCTCTGAACAAAGAATCTTCCGTTGTAACCATTCGTTCCGAACGAATAGATTCCGAGAGAAGCATCGCTGGTAACACCATATGCTGCTGTGGTTCCTGTCAGATCAACAATCGATTCGTTCGACACAACAGCGTTTCCACCATTCAATGATACATTGCAGTAGTTCATTTCAGCAACAGAACCGTTGTCGAGTTCAATGCCGTTTGACTTGTTTGCTGTGACGATGGTGTTTTTCAATACCAGAGAACTGTTGTTGGTTGCATAGATGCTGGAGTTACCAGAACCAGTAACGATTGACTCATTCAAGTACGATCTGCCGTTATCACAATATACATTGTAGTTGTTTCCAGATGCGAATACCTGATCTGCTGTCAGACTTCCATGATCGATGTGTATACCTTTGTCAAAGCCAGAAACACCGACATTTTTCAGAACACAGTTTACATTAGGACCAATGTAAATACCTGTCTTTGTATTTGACTCGGGTGCGTATGTTCCACCGTTTGCTCCTGCATGTGCAGGACCGCAGAGAATAATGTCTTCGATTCTTCCGATGCTACTTAGAATCTTCAACCCGTCCGTCGAGTCAAAGTTCAATCTTGTCTTGACAACATTTGCGGAAAGATTCACATGTCGCTTATCGAATGCAGTTGTAAACGATTCTTTGCTGACACCACCATACTCAACATTTGCTGCACCGGTAAGACCTGGTGTGCCGGATGAGATGTTACCAAGAATTGGACTGGAGTATGTGTTTATTAGAGAACCGTTACTGTTAAATATACCAGACGCAGAAAGTGCTATACCTTGCGGTGTAACAAACGCATCACGATCATCCGTTGATGTTCTTGTGTCTTCCCATGTGTTTTCATGACGCACAAACAATAATACAGTCGGTGTCGAACTCAGTAGTCCTTCTGTTGAAACAACTTGGTGTGGACCAGTCGCAAGTAACTTACGAGATGTTGCAATCCAATTGTCATATGTCTCACCAGCGTTTCCAGTGTGTTCGGTTGATCGAACAGCCATTCTTTCGTTTTCAAAGTCAACTTCATAGATGATAGGACCACCTGTTGGCTTTGATGAGTCTCTGTAGTTTGGTTCGTGAATGAAAACGAAGTCACCAACTGTAATACCAGAGGAAGATTGGACATGTGCTTCCATGTAGTATCCGCCAGTCGTTGCGGAGTTCGCATTGTAAGAAGAAATCGATTGGATTGTTACTGGAACAGACTTTGCCCCGGAAATAACGATTCGCTCTCCGTCAGGATGCTCGAATGTGGTGGCAGAAAAAGTGTGTCTTTCGTTAGCACCATTGAATGAAACTGCTCCCGTGATGAATATGGTAACAGTTACACCATCAGAGATTCTTCGGTTTGTTAAACTACTCAACGCACGATCTAGAGTCTTGAAAGGACTAGATGATGTGCCTGTGTTTACGGTATCAGAACCATCAGGTGAGACATACAATGTCGTGTTTGATGTGATGACACCCACCGAGGATGCTGCTGAGGATGAAAATGCAACGGCACTTGAAGACATATGATCGATTCCTTATTAGTTTATTCTACTCGGAATGCCCAACCGACTGAAATGGGTTCGGGGAATTCGTGAGGTGTTGATCCATCGCTGATCGCTTCGCCTTGTCCTTCTGAGAACGGATATTCGTTATCGTTACCACTAGACCATCTCCAATAAGCGTACACCCATTTTCCTGCTGGAAATGTATATTCAGTCATGCCCGGTGCGCCATTTCCGCCTGGTCGTCGTAGTGCTATTAGTTGACCAACGCCAGGGCTTATTTGTGGCTTCCAGTTAGTTTCTCTTGACTGTGGTAGTTTGAAGTTTGAAGAATACGCTCCTGCTTCCAGTTGAACTTGTGCAAGTCCTAACCAATATGAACCAACGCTTACATTGTCGTTTATTGGTTCTGCTTGATTGTCTGTAGCGTAAATGTTTAATCCTGCCGCCCAAGTGCGAGGATTTTGAGTTCTTCTTCCGCTTCCTGCCGACAAAGCAAATGTTACTTTTAGACCATGACTGCCTGGTTCTTCAGTTTCTTGGAAGTTCCATTGTTGTATTGCATCCACGGGAACTTTGATTTCGTGTTTTGTCCATTGATTTTGAATTGGACGGAACTCATCCACGAATCTTCTACCTGTTCTGCCGTTTCCTGCTTGGTTTCTGAATGAAACGGAGATTGCACGGTTATCATCACCCGTGAAGTATGCTTGTGGTGTCCATGACCAGAAACTTAGTGTAAACCATTCTGCTTGTAGCAGTTGAGCGTAATCTCTGCCGTTAACAAAGAATGACAGTGTGTGATATTCGTCGTTAGAGAACAACGATGTGGTCAGCGGTTGTATCTTTCTAATCAACAAAGAATCACCAGTAACACCAGTTGCGTTGAATGCACTTGGAACAAAGTCGTGTCCTGCTATTGGTTCTGTAAGACCTTGAAACGAGTTTGCTGCATTATGACCAGGAACTGCACCACCTCTTTCTATCTGAAAGAGTCTATCTGTTCCACCGACAGTTCCAGTTCTTTCATAGTACCAATTGTTTGCAGTGTACGCAGCAGTGAAAGCAGCATCGTTAAATGTGATTCCATTTGTCCACTTATCAAACGCACCGTTTTGACAATAGTTTACAGTTGCAGTATCGGGACGCATGATGAACTTCTGTTCCGTGCTGTTCCACGACACCAAGTCGCCGTTCTTTTGGTTGTTGTTGGTTGGGAAACCTCTGGATGTATCAACATCTCTCAGATTACGAAGATTGACTGTAATAATCGCCGCGTCTTCTGTTGCTCTTGCACGAATGATCCAGTTTACAACCTGAAACGGAGGCATGTTGTTGTGAGGAAGATCACTGCCTTCGCTTGCAATATTTACGGCTTTCTCTGTAAGTGCGTAATCATAGTCGTCTCCCATTCCAAGACCAAAATGTGTTACCCAATCATTCGCAACGACTGCGCCTTGATCGTCTATTGGTTGGACGGGAACAGATGCGCTGTTTTCACCGATGTTTCTAGTTGGTGTCGGACCATCTGGATCAAAGAACCCATAAACCGCTCCGTAATTAGCGTAATCAACTTCGTTATTGATTACATCATCAATAAATGCTTTGTAAGAAGAACCGTCGTGGTTGTGGTTGGGAAGGTTTGATCTTTCAAGCACAACACTTTCTTCACCACCGACAGATCCCAACTCTCGCACCGACAGGGTTGCATTTCCGCCAGTAGGGTTTGTGCCTAGAGCAACTCTACCTCGGAGATCTGGTAGTCTATACTCGTTTCCGCCGTAGTTTAGACCGATTGCAGTGGCAAGTTCTGGATATTCGCTCGGATCAAATATACTTCCATCACATGGCAACCAACCGTCAGGAATTGCAGAAGCAATTCCCCCAAAAGGAGCAATCATTCCTACTGGTTGAATGGAACTAATATCAACGATATCCTCAAGAATTTCGCTGTTGCGAATACCGATGTAATTTTGAACGAACCCAATTCCACCGGTGGTTGTTTGTATGAAGATAGGCTTTCGTATACTCGCACCATCTTGTGGGGGAACATTTGTCAGCAAACCGGGTGTTTCATCACTGAGGAAATAAAACTCACCCTGCTGTGGGTTGCTCAATACATCAAAGTTCTCGACTGTAAACGAACCGCTTTCAATCTTTCCATTCAATACCATTGTGAAGGTATCAACGGATACTGATTCAACAACACCTATTGCTTCTGCATTTACATCAGCAGAAAAGCCACCAAATTCTGATGCGATTGCTTTGGTGTATTGATCGTTTGACGCATCATAACGAACAACATTTCCTGCAATGAAATCGTGACCAGGTTGCGTAATGGTTATCTTTGAACCACCGCCACCAGAACCACCAATTCGACCTAATGCTGTTGAACCCACGGTTAACTCCTATTATCTTATACTACTATCTATGTGATAACTCGAAACGCAACTGACGCTACCAGAAGCGCCTCTTTCCGCAAGCACAGAACTACCCGAAATGGTAATGTCCGACAGAGATATAGAATCGATATCTCCGCTTGATACAAAATCAGTTCCAACAACTGTCGTTCCAACAGAAGAACCGCTGATACCATGAACATCAATCGATGGGTACAACTCTGCATCGAGTTTTACCATACTTGTCGCGGTTGTTCCTTCGATGAAGTAACCGTTGTAAGAAACATCAGCGATTGCATAGTATCTTTCACACAGTTGCTTCTCGATAGAGAGTGGACGCTCCTCAAATCTCGATCTGTTTGTTCCAGATTCTAATTGCACGCGGGAAAGATCGAAACCAACTCCAGATCCCCATGCCGGAGGAAGAATAAACTGAACTTCAAGCCAGTTTTTGTCTGCGTTGATCGATGAGGAGAAGGTGTTCAGTTCGTTTGTTCTAAATCGGGTTTGCTTCTGTTGCCATTCACTGGACACATCAAAGGTAGTTCCATCTGTGCTAGTGACAGAACCGTTGATTGCAAAGCAGTTTGTGGAACCAGTATCATATGTCGAACCATCAAACACCTGAAGAACATTCACCTTGAAGTCTGTAGATCCACCATCCATGCTGGTTCCGCGAATCCAGTAACTTAAGATGATTTCATTTTCACCAGTGGTGCTTCCCAGTGTTCTTACATTTTCGATTCTCTGTGAGAGAATGATATCTCCTGCTCCAGATGGACCACTTTCAACACGAATGTAACTTCTTGGTGTGGTTCCACCTGTAGTTTTGATTGCGTTATCGCCTGTGTGTGCTAACTTATGCACGACACAGGATCGTGTGTTGGTAGGATCGATTTCCGCTGAAAGAATCGCCCACATGTCTGCATGATATCCGGTAACACCTTCACCAAACTCTAGAGTGGTTCCGTAAGCATTTCCTGTCGGCAGGTTGATGTCACCGGTAACTTGCGTTCCTGCGATTCCATCGTAGTCTCTCCATCTTTGCCAGAAGTCGAAGTCACCGTTGATGATCTTGTTTCTAAACGAGGAAGTGACGATTCTTTGATCGATGAGTTCGATGTTGTGTGTGTCGTATGTAACGAAATCGAAACTCTGTCCACCAGTATCGAAAGCAACTTCGTTGCCGATGTAGTTGACAAAAAGACCAGTGTCTCCGGTAACACCGATCAAAACTGGTTTGCGTATTTTGCCGACTTCGGTTGGTTCCTGCGAGGTGTAACTACCAGCAGTAGAACCTAAGAAGTAGACTTCACCGGGAGCGAGAGTCGAACCATCCGGTACTTCGGAAAGGTCAACGAGTCCTGTGTAGACTGCGGTAAAGTGGTTTGGTGAGTGCGATTTTTCAACGATTGCGACAACTTCTGCATTTACCGCTGTTGAGTTGTCTGCTTTGTCGTATGTTGCACCAGCAGCACTGCTATAGAACTTTAACAGATCACCAGAAGTAAACCCGTGTGCTGTTTGCTCTACCAGTTTTCGGTTTGTCCACTTGTAGTTCAGGTGTGTGTCGTATGTGTTACCAGCACCTTCTGCCGAAGATGTTGGAACCGCATTATTCTTTGCAGTGTAACTGAAAGAGTTTTCAAATGTGATGCCTGATACGACTACATCACCATTCAGTTTCGGAACCTGAACAGTTCCCTGTCGAGTAACACGAATACCGTCTGCTGTTGCTCCGGTTTGTGTGTTTACATAACCAATACGAATTCGCTTTTGTGTATCGCCTGCCTTGAACGCACCGATTTCAAACCGCTCGTCTGCAACTCCATCGTGCGAGATCGTGATTTTGGTTTCTGCTGAGTTGTAACCGAAAATGTTAAACGCATTGGTGTATGCTTTTGCAACATTGAAGTCGATGCCGATATTTGTTTTCCACGCCTGATACGCAGAACTAATACCGGCATTGCTCGTATCAACAACCCACTCTTTGTCACCTGAAAGACCACGAACGACGACACCTGCACCGTCGATGTTTACATCATTCAGTCCCGGTTCACCACCGTCGCTATCACCACTTGTTCCCAAGTAAATAACTTTGTCGTCAACGAACAGTTCGGATGAGTTAATAACAGTGTATGTACCATCGAAGTAAATATTTCCGGTGAATCTGTGATCGCCGGAAATCGAATACGGAAGCAACTCAGATGCTTTCACTCGTCTTATGTCTGCGGTTGCAGTAGACACATCCGCGAACATGAAATAGTCGTCTGCTTCCACTGTTCCTGTTGGACCTGGTGTTGCGTCTGGCAAACCAGCAATGTCAACTGCGAGAACCTTGTGCGATGTAGACACATCAGGATTGTTTGCACCGGTAGCAGAAGGATCGTCCAAGAATCGAAGACCGTAGATTCCTTGTCCTGTTACACCGATTAGTGTTCCTTGATACTCTGCATTACCTTGACCGATGTTGATGCGGAGTGTTTTTGTTCCGTCAACCGCACGATATTCGGCAAACCCAAACCCACCAACAACATCATACACATTGATTCGATTTACGACATCGATCAGATCGTTGCTTCGTAGATACCATTCGTTGAACGAATCGGAAAGTTGTAATGGTGTTACACTGTGTAGGGTACTTGCCATTTATTGTCCTTTGTTTAACAATTCGAGAAGCAAAGCCTTGATATCCCTTAACTCAGCCTCAAGAGTATTTAGTCTTTGTTCTTCCGTGTTTCTTTTTTCTTTTTCTTCTAGGAAACGAGTGTATTCATCGACATTGGTGTTTACAATGCCATTTGTTTGTAAGTCTCGTTCAAGCCCCGGTTCGTTCTTAATTCTCATTCGGTTCATGTCGTAATCGCATATGTTCTTAAGTTGCGAATCGCAGGAACAGCAAGACCATTATCCGGTCCTGTTAGAACAATCTTTGTCGAATACACCGAGAATGATCCCGTTGGTGTCTTTGGAATGTACGAGAACTTATAGAACTCACCGTCATTTGTGTTTGATGGGTTTCTCAAAGTTTCGCTTGTCTTCGTGAGTTCAATGTATGGTTGCTTCTCGAAGTCTGTCTTTGTGTCTTCAAGAATCTTGACATAGACTTTGACATCGGTTTCTTCTGGAAGGTTTCCTTCAAACTCAACACGAATGTTATTCGCGGGAATGTCTAGTGTATTTCTCTTGCCGATGTATCTTGCAACACCCTTGTCAGGCTTATCGATCACTACCGGGTCTTCTTCGCCGGAAGTGTCGGTGCTTATGTTGTTTCTTACACAGACGAGAGACAAACGATCCAAGTCAACAAGTGGTGAGATGTTTGCGTCTGGTGTTCCAAGAATCAGTTCAAGAAGATCCCCTTCGTTTGTGGAGATTTCATTTGTCGTGCTTCTTGGATATGTTCCTGGCTTACCGAGGATCTTTGTCGTTCTGTTTGGAATCAACTCTCGTCTATCAGCAGCGGAGAAGTTGCTTGTAGAAGGCAAGAATCGAACCACAGCATCTGGCTCCTGTTCGATGGTAGCCTTCAGTTCGATGTAGTTTACGGATGGTGTTGTTACAACCACTCCGTCTTGGTTTCTCGCAGAGTTTGCAACACCACGCAAGCGAATCTGCTTGGTTTCTGTGGTGTCGTAGACATTTCTGTTCACACGGAACATGAGGGAGCGAGTTGTGTCTTCGACTCTTGTTCCATTGTTTTGTGGTAGATACAATCTTCCGACATAGGGTTGCTTGATGACTTCGGTGCTGGTGTTCAAACCGTCGGCAGTAATGCCTTTTTCACCGAGAGTCGCAGCCCAAAGTTCGTCGTCGCTGCTGTTGCTTCGGACGACAAGTGCATATTCTCCGGGTGTCAATCGAACCGGTGTTGTAAAGGTAAACCGAGTATACTTTGTCGAATCTGGACCAGTTGAGAATACAGTTACACCGTCCGCAAGTGAAGTGTCACCAGGCTTTGTAACCTCTGAGAATGCAATGACATGCGATGGATCTGGTACTCCGTTTACTACATCCCGAAGTTCGATCTTTGCAGGAACATTCGCGTTCTTTGTCTTGAAGTAAATATCAATGCTGGAACACATGATGCCGTTTGGATAGCGTGAACCATCGACAAAGAATGTTTGAGTCAATGGATCGTAATAGTCCGCAACAGAGGAAAGAATTTGCTTGCGGTTTGTAGTTGTTGCATCCTGAACGATTCGATCTTGCTTTGTGGAATCCCTCTTTGCGAGACTTGCACGCAGTCTACCGGAACCTTGAGTTCTGGAGTTTCCGTCGATGCGGAAAATCATATCGGTGGATGTTGTGCTTTCCGAAGAAATGTTCTGTGCGGAGTCTGTGATTCTGATTACCTTGTCTGTTGCAAGGTACTTGTTGGTTGTGGGAATCACGATCTGACCGGAAACAGAACCGTACTCGTCAGTTACAAGCGTCGATGGGTTCAGATTGGCAAGATAACCATAATCGTTATTGTACGAAGCACTGTTTTCAGACTGCAATCCAAGTTTTCTTCCATCGAAGAAAACATACATCTTGGTGAACGGCTTCAGATTGGATGCAGAGAAGTCAATCGTTACAGAGTCCATTCTGAAATTGATCGAGTTGTCCGGTCTGCGAAGTGTGATAGGACGGATTCTGTTTCTAGCACTTCTTGCTTTACCTGTTGCGCTATAAGACGCAACTGTGTTTCGGAAGCCTGTTGTCTTTGAAACCGACTTGTCGCTTGGAACGATTTGTGACCAGCGATCATACAACACCTCACGAAGATGCGAAGTGTTTGTAATGTTTGAAGCATAGTCGAGTTCTTCGGTGATGCTTCTGTCGCGTTCGGTTCCCCAGTGAATATTCCACCACTTCCATTGTGTTCCGAAACCATTTCGCACACCTCTGGTGTTCTTCTTTCTACCAGAGATCCAGTGAGTGTTCTTTCCACCTTCGTTGTTGTTTACAACGACTGGTTTATATGTGCTAAGCCAGTTACTACTGGAAGGGGAAAGCGAAAGAGAACCAACCCAGTTCACCTTCGACGAAGGATTTACCTTGACTGTTGTGTTTGCTTCTAGAGCAACAACAGTTGCTTCGGTTCCTGTTGGTGTAAGACTGATTACATTATCCGCTGATAGTGTGATACCAGTCGGGGAAGATTCGCTTGAGCGAAGATCGATGTTAACAGCAGATGTTGTTGGACGAAGTGTTCCTGTTTCCTGATCTATTGCAATCGAGTGTTCTTCGCTGTCAATATCTGCCGAATCGTGTGTAGAGAACGAGTCGATTACCATGCCGTTAAGGAATGTGTTAGAGAACGAAGCGATGGAGGTCTTTGCTTCTTGCTCATCATCGGTGAGTTTGGAGAGTTCTTCAAGTCGAGTGATTCTCTTATCCAGTTCACCGATCATTCTCATGGTATATCGCTGGTTGTCGATATACTTGATTTCGACATCCTCGGGACCGAAAGTGTATGGTTCTACTTTGATCTCGTACAGAACCATTACGTTTTCAGGATTGTGTTCTGCTGCAATTGGTTCAAGTGAAGGACGACCTTCAAGAATCTTGAATTCTCTTTCCTTCGTGAGCAAAATCTTATCGATTCTTGGAAGATAGTGAGTATAGTTGACGAAGTAAAGATTGCCGTCTTCGGGTGTCCATGCACCATAAACTCTACCAGACTCGTCTGGTGTTACAAGATCACCCTCATAAGCAACACCAGGCGCACGAATTGGTCGATGATCGATTGCATCAGACAAACTGAATGTTTCACCAGTTCTCTTGTCTACGAATGGTGGAATCAGACTGTAGTTGAAGTCTGTTGTCACACCATCCACTGTGACGCCTGCTTCGTGCATGTCATGAAGATATGATTGAACTACAATCGGATATGTGATCTGATCGTATTTACCACTTGCACCAACTCGATGATCGAAGTAAAGAAACTCGACAGTAAATAGTGCCGCATCACCATTGTTTAACCACTTATCACCAGGTCCTTCTTTACCATCCGCATAACTTTCATCGAGAATAATACTTGCGTGATCGTACAAGTACGAACGCTGTCCATTGTCTAGTGTAAACAGCGATGTGATGTCTTTGTTTGCATCTGTCGCATCTTTCACCGAGAGAAGTTGGTACACATCTGAGATTTCAAGACTGATGCCATAACCTCTAGCAATTGCGTTGCTGAAAACAGTATTGGAATTGCCATTGAGAGTTAGTGTTCTTTTCTTGAGAATCTTTTTGCGGAAGTTTGCTCCGGTGCTGTCTTCAACTCGAACATTTGCAAGCACATAGATTTTTTCTGGAATGCTTTCTTCGTTTGACAGATCGAGTGTGAGTGTTACCGATGTGTTTCCGCTGTTTACCGAAAGCGTGTTTCCGCCGTACAGACCGGAAGTTTCTGGTGACATGGTGTAAATGTGACCGTTGACAGAAACGATGTATTCATCAAGTTCATCGATGGTATCGACAAATCCATCAGAATTGTTGGTTCCCTGAAACACAGCACCAGAAGGCAACAGATTGAATGGATTGCCAGATTCGTTTCCGATGACTGCTTCGTAAATGTCACCACCAACATTTGTTAGTGTTGGTTGGAAGTCTCGTTGCACATAGTAATCTAACCCGGTGATTTCCTTGACAGTGTTTCCAACGGGAACACGATACACTAGAGTTGCATTTCCTCTGTCAAACAACGGAGAACCATCAAAACCACTGTTTGGTTCTGCGGTGAATATCGTTTCTTGAGATGCTGTATCGCTTGATGCAAAATATGCAACCTGTTCTATAGTAGCGGTATCATACTGTGCATTCACCCCTGCTTGGGTTCCAAACACAATATCAGACAAATACAAACGATATGTTGTTGAGTTGAAATCGTTTGGTTGCAGGTGGACTGCGTTTGCACATCCAATATGGTTTCTTTCGACATCTAGCAGCGCAAGTTTCTTTTGCTTTGGTCCAAAAACACTATCGGTGTTTGTAGTAAAGAAGTCACCGAAAAGAGAGTTCGCGTTGTTACTGACGATTACATAGTTACCAAGGTCGAACGGAAGAAGTTGCTCGGATTGAGTTTGAACATGATCCAAGTCTCTTGCCTTTCTTCCGACAAGATACTCTGTGTTCTGTAGTTCAAACTCATAACCCTGAACATACGCTTTACCGGTCTTCATTCCGACTGCAAGGAATCCATCAGGATCATTGCGAATCTGTTCGGATGGGCTTACTGTTGGATCGAATACACCACCGTTGTTAACATCGTATTCCAGAACCTCGATACCAAATGGTCTAACTGTGTAGTGTCCCGACTCATCGAAGGTTCTTCTCGCAAGTGTTTCTTCTAGACCAGCATAGTCTGGATACTTAAGCGTCTTGAATGTTTCGCCATTCAGAACGCGGAAGAACTCGATGAAGTTTTCGGTATCGAACTCCGTTCGGAATCCGTCTTCATTGAATGTGAACGGAATCTGATCGATTACCAGATCAATCTTGTATCGATCCGCTCCGGGTGCGTTAAAGTTATAAGAACCTTGCGCCGGATCGCGGAGAGAAACATCGTCGTTGACGGTGACTGTAACTCGGTTGATGTTAAATCCGACAGCGGTTGTTTGACTGTCGATGGTAAAGTCACGAACACCATTCGTAGTTTTGAATACGGGAATCGATTGTGCATCGTTCAGTACGAAGAATCCCTCAAGGTAGAAAATTCCTTGCTGAATCGAGACGAGAATTGCTTCGCCGGTTGGTGCAATGGAACCTTGTGCCTTTACGATGAGTGCATCAGAACCATCAGTTGTAATGTTTGGATTGGTTGTTTGAAGACGATTGCCAGAAACAAACAATCTTCCGTTGTTTGTGGTATCGGTTGCGCCGGTTCCTGTGTACGGTTCGTAAAACAAAATTACATGGGGATCGGTTGTCGTTGCTGGTAGAGTTGCAACAACCTTTCCTCTCTTTGTAACATCGTTTTCCGTAAATGTGATTTCATAATTAAGCAACTGTGAAGGATCAGTTGTCGTTGTTTCAAGACGAACGAATTGAACGCGAGACTCAGAAACACTACCACCCTTAACGATTGAACCGTTTTCAAAGATATGGTCGGCAAATCTGCCGACTTGATTGTTCAAAATGGTTTGTAGTTGTGTGAGTTCTCTTGCTTGAACAGAATACGATGGACGAAAGAGAATGCGAAGAAACTTCTTCGCCTCGTCAAAGTCGTCGTAGTATGGTTCGATGTTGAAACGAGACTTACCTTCTGTTGCCATTTATTAGAATCCTAGTAAGATTTGAAATTCTTCAAGTTGCTCTGGTCCACGCACAATAGGCTTCATGTTTTGTGCGTACAATACCTGACCTGTTACTGGCTTAATCTCTGGTATTGTTATTGTATCTATGCTCGCCGCATTCTTTGCCCCGCCGGAAATGTCGATTTGTTCGCCAGACTCAAACATTCCGTGGACATCGGTGAGAATCAAATTCCCGTTTGTCAGACCTTGATCCCACCCAAGAACAGTTCCGTAAGAACCTGATGAGACACCAACAATAATGGAGTCGCCGTCAATACTTGGCGCACCAGAAACACCAAGAACAGTTGTACCATCGAACACGACATCTGTAGTGTCTCTTGGATTTTCCACAATGGATACAATTCTAGCCTTTTCGATCTTGTCAAAGGACCATACTTTACCACTCTGATCGAACTCAACAAGTGGTTCGCCGGTAAACCCTAAGTTTAGTGGTAAACGAAAATCACCTTGAATGTTTTTTACTTTCAGCAATCCAAACCCAGTTTCGTTTGTTGGAAGAAACGATACGATCTGTGCGGTTGCCTTTGATTCAGAACCAATAACATATCTGTTCGGTGTGAACAAATTTTGTGGTAGTGGCGTGTTTGTGTTTGACTCAACAATGATATCTCTCACCGCTGTTTCGTTCACATTTGCAATGCGTATTGGGTTTCCGAGAGAGTCCAAATACTGCGGATCTGTGTCATTGAGTTTTGGATTCAACACAATACCATATTGCAAAATATCGTTTCTTGTGTCAAGACCAGTTATTCCTTCTGTTCCCTCAAACCGAACGAGTACGAACAGTTTGGTAGAATCGAGTTCCAGCAAAGGATTTACACCATGTCCTCCTGCTGGTGGAAGAACAGCGTCGAATGTTGGAATATCTGGTTGTGAATTATATGCAGAGTTAAATGCTGTGTTTGTGATCGTTGCGTATGTGTAGTTTTTGCCAGGATTTGTAACTACAACTTCTCGAATAACAACATCAGGATCGGAAGCATCGTATGGTAGTAGAGAGATATGTGCTTGTGCGTCTTCACCGTCTCCATTTATAGCGATTCCGGGTGTGGTGTGAAACACCGAACCGTCTGTTACCAATTGTGTAAGAGGAGCGTCTAGTGTTGCTTCTTTTGTTGTTTTGTTATACGATACAATTCTTCGTACCTGTCCTGCACCAGGTCCTGAGACAACATTCAAATCACAATTAGTAAAGTCATTCGATCCGATTCCAGCGTTAAACTTTACTACAGAAACACCTGCTGCATAGGGTGCATCAAAGATATTTGTGTTGGGATTGCCATTCTGAAATAAACCACCATACAATGTGCTTGCTATATTTACGGTCTTGTTGCTTGTAACACGAATGTAATCGATACTTCCGTTCACAGCATTGATTTGTGTGTCGTATTGGCGCTGTGTTATCTCATCGAAACTTCTAAAAGATACGATTGGAACAGGAATGTAATCTTCGGTGATGTATTTTCTCAATGCTTCTGGAATGGTAAACAGATACTTCCACCGATATCCGTCCGATGTAGAAAAGGTTCCCGTAGTCACAGTTGATGATGGTTTTTTTACGGATTCTCCGCCATCATTGTTTGATATACACTTGTATACATGGTATTCGTCAGTCATCACATGATAAGTTTTTCCCTCAAGCGAAACCGAGTCAGAATACTCATCGTACTTTGCACCGTATGTCCACTCGTTCTTTGGTATCATGTAGTTGATATCGGATGGTTGAATTGCTTTGTAAGCGATGATGTTACGCAAGGTATCAATATCATCTACGATGGTATCTTCGGGTGTGCCAGCAGAAGGACCAGATTCGTCCCAACCCGTTGTCTTTCCGATGAAAAAGAACAGTTTGTCTTTCGACTCTGCGCTGTTAATAAATGAACTGACAAAGTATTTTTTCAATGCACTTTTGATTGGACTGTTGGACATTTAGTATGATCCGAATACGAGTGTTTGCAATGATGGTGTGGACAATTCGTAATCTGCTGTAATTCCGCCATTTGATTGGACAGGAATAAAGAAGAAGTCATCGAGTATAACATTCGAGAATGTTGTACCCGGCGGTATTGTATCTATGTTGCGAGAGTTAGGATGTGGGAAGATAACCCAATACGAACCATTGTTTGCGAAATCACCAGCGTCTGCGGTGAGACTAATCACATATGCTGCGGATGCACCTTCTGCGGTGACACCCTGCGACAAATACCACATCGGTCCTGTTGTTCCCGGTTCCCAAGTTTCACCCGATCCTGTTACATCAAATGCGTAGATGGGATCACCAACAATAGTAGGACCAGTTCTCGATGCTTCTTCGTAATAGACTTTACCGTAATAAATTGCAGGACGCGCACCCGTAGAATCGTGAGGTGTGGTTCCATTTTCAGCAACGAGATCGCTGGTGACGCCGTTGTAACCAAACGGGTACAGATCTACGCCTTTTGCGGTGTTTCTCAGGTTTTCTTTTGTGTTGAGCGTGTACGGCGTGTAGTGTCCAAGAATCGAAATCTCTTTCGCCTCTGCACTAGTCGATCTGCCGAATGTGATTCCGTGAGATTTTCCTTGCACCAACGCACCAAAGAGTTTCAGACCTGCTGGGTGAATCACATCAAGAACATACTGCTTGTATCTTTCAAGTGCAAGCGAAGATCGCAACTGATACGAAAACTCTTGGAAGAAGTAGTTGTCACGAATCTTCTTAACGGAGTTCAGTTTTCCGTCGTCGTTGATATAAATGCCAGGATATAGAGACACCGCACCGACTGTAAGCGAGAATGACGCTCCAGATCCACGGAAAGTGTTTACCGAAAATGTGGGGTTGTCTGTGTTGAAATAGTTAATGCCAGATTCTACAAGAGAAACACTTTCAATCGCTCCTTGTGTGCTGATCGTATCTACTACTGCTTTTGCACCTTCGCCTGAAACACCACCGACAGTGATCGTATCTCCTATTTGATACGACGCACCACCAGTTATTGCACCGATAGAAGTAATTACAGGATACACATAAGATTCTTTATCGCCAGTTGGAAAGTTCAAAGTTATGTTTCTATCAGCGATAAAAGTTCCATTGATGTTTGAAAGAAACAACTCAGCATGATGAATCGAACCTCTGGTATTTACGATTACATCTTCTACCTTTGCTCTTGCTGATGCGTTGTTTCCTTCCAACTGTGTGATGGTGTTTCCTCGTATGTCGTGAATGTTGTAGTCTGTTGACAAGGAAACTTTGATGGATCTTGGTAAGTACCACTTACCATCCGAGATCGAAAGAATGTCTTCTCGCGGATAGTAGAACTCGACATAAGAATCAAACAGAATGCGAAACAGAAACTCATAGGATTTTTCGCTACCCTTCGCGCGGTAGAATTCCTTGATTCTCTTAACAAGTCTTTGTTTATCGACAGGTGTTTGAGTTTCGGCATCGATTACAAGATCTTCAGGAAATCCATTGAGAAACTGGTACTTGAAGTGGCGAAAAAATCGTTCGATGTTAGTTGCATCGATATCGGATAGATCAGAGAGAAAGTAACCTACCGCACCCAAGTTGTTTTCTTGTTCAAGCCATTCAAAATACGCATTCACAAACGCAACGAATCGTGGGTGGTTACTATCGATAAAATCTGGCAACTGCTCACGAACAAGTGGTGATGTTCTATAGTATACCTTTCCCTTTGTCGGAATAATGTTCTCCGACGACTGGGTTTCTTTCGTGTTGTTGAGAAAGATCAGCAGACTCATATCACACTCCTGTTATGATAGAACCGTTACCTAGAATTCTGTTGTTGAGTTGCATGTTTTTCTCTTGAAGCGTGGTAACTGCAACAACCTGTAGACTCTCTGGATCTGTCACATCAAGAGTCAGTAGTTGGTTTTCGTTCGCATAGATGTTTTGATTTTTCGGCATCACCGTAATTCGTATGACTGTCCCATCAATTGCGAGAGGACGGAAATTCAAGAGAGACAGTCTGCCTTTCTTGTAATCTATTGAGCCAACATTTGTGTAAACTATCGTCTTTACTCCTAGATCATTTACCTTGAAGATTCTGATATTTCCCGAACCGTCGTCTTCAAGAAATCCACGGAAAACGGTGTTATTGTCGTCCTTGTAATCAAAACCAGTAGAAGATACAACCGGTGTCTGATACCCGTCGTTCGGGTGAAACACTTCGTTGTTGAAATTCAGCGAGTAGTTTGTCGTGGTGTTCAGTGTTGGTATGAGATGCTTCTGAATACGAATGCGCAGTTCAGTTCCCACAACAGAATCGCTGATGTCATCAATCAGACCTAGCAGTTTCGAGTAGTAAAGATCGCCGTCGAACTTTTCTAGATCAGTGTCCACATAGTTTTGTATCTGTGTCAGAGCAAACGAACGAATTCCGTTTGGTGTTTGTGTAGTTCTGCTTTGATCGAAAACAACTCGCGCGTCAAACAAAAGATACAACGGATCTGGGTCGAGAATCTCTGGAACGACAGATACAATACTTCGATTGCGTTTCAGACTGTCAATTATCAGTTGTTTTGTTGGAGCGTCAAGAGAGATGCCAGTTTTTGGTTTGAGTGCGATGAACACCTTTCCGTATATCGGAGGATCATTGTCTTGTCCGCCCCACACCACGGCAGTCTCAATGTCAGGAAAGTCCCGAAGAATCATTGTTGCAAAGTCGTTTTGTGTGACTGCTCTATCTTGTGCTTGGTAGTTTCTTGGAGCATTGAACTTGATCGAGCGAATCGATTCTGGATTTGCACCACCAGCAGATGCCGCAATTGTTCTGACATCAAATCCCTCAAGAGTAAACGATCTTCTTGTTTCTGTGTCGTTCGATCCGATGCCATTTGCGTCAGGGTTTCGTGTGAGTACGAACTGACACACGATTACATTACCGTTTGCAGGTTTGACACCAACGATGTTATCACCAAAGTAAATTTCAAATCTACCGTTGTCCGTCTCCTGAAGATGGTATACCTTGTCGGTAGACTTCACTTCATTGAGATTGGATGCAAGTTGCCATTTCGTACTGAGTCCTGTGGAATCGGTGATTGAGTTTGCAACTCGCACAGTGAGAGTAGAGGTGTCAGTGTTTTCTGGCAGAATGAATCTTTGATTTCGATTGTTACTATTCACAACAAATGACAGCGTGGAGAACTCGCCCTCATAGATCGAAACATTCTCTGCCACATAAAGATCACCGGAGACTTTGCTGGTGATGTTTTCTTTCGTGACGAAAGTATATGATTCACCGGCAACACTACTTGTGAAAACGGTTCCAGCGTCGAGTGTGAACGCTTCGTCGCTACTGATGTTTACGATTGCAAATGGCGAACGAACTGAGTTTGGTGTATAACCCAAATGCTTTGCGATTGACACTACCGAGTCTCGACGGATCGCCGTATCCAAAAAGGTTTCGTTCGCAACCATGTTCGTGTAGAACGACTGGTAGTGTGTGTTGTAAGCGAGAACATCGAGTAGGTAGTTTAGACCAGAACCTTCAAAGTTATAATCCTTGAACAGATCCTGTCCTTGAAGATAGGACTTCAGACTTTCTTTGATACTATCAAAGTCCAGATCCGTGACTTGAAGGTTTTTATTAAGTTCTTCTGCCATTATCGTAATCTCTCTAATGGTATGTTGATGCCTGTTGTTGAGTTAAAACCGGATACTTGGAAAAGAATACCAATCTCAAGTAGGTTTCTGTCTGGTGAGGGTGTTACATTGACTGATCTCAGATTCACTCTTGGTTCATAATCACGAATGATTCTTTCGATATCATTTCGCAGACGAATCGCAATAACGGGATTGAAGTTTTCAAACAAAAGCGTGGTTACATTTGACGAGATCTCTGGATGAAATGGTTTTTCAAACAGATTTGTCAGTACGAGATTTCGCACGGAACGCTTGACCGCTTCCTCGTCATACTTCAAAACCACATCCTTTGTTACGGGATGCGGTAAGAAATCTAAATCGAGATCGACATATCTTTTTGGTTTCATTAACCGTCCGCCCATACATTAGGAGAGTGAGTATTACAACGAGAACCGCAAGCGACTGGATCGCCTTTTCGTGCAACCGCAATCCCATTTGCAAATACAGTCGGTGAACCAGAAACGGTAGTGGATGTGTGTCCCGACTCAAAACAATTACGAGCGCAGCAATGGAATGACCAGGTATCCGACTTTCGGTGAACAGGTATACCGTTCACAAACACATTCGGAGAACCTGCGTTATTCGGTCTTGGTGGGAAACATTCGTGTCCCGTACAGATGTCGCCTTTTCTTACTACTTGTGGCATACAGTATGTATACAACGATTAAGTGACCATTACCCATTCATCTGTGGCTCTTTTTCGTAAATAAACTTCTTGAAACTGAGTGATTGCACCCGAATTTCGTAAAGTCACTTTGCTCGCTGGGGTTATGTTAACAGTACCCGAACCTGCATTGTAAACATAGATTACCGTTCCGATTTCAAACGGAACGGAGGCATTCTGCGGTACTGTTAGTGATGTTCCGAGTGGGTTGTTGAAAGGAACAACTTTGTATGCGTCGTCAATTGTAAGTGTATATGCGGTTGTTCTTAGTGTTGTTTCTAGTAGTCTCTTATCTACTGCACCGGCTCCACCGCCTCCTCCACCACCAGCAGCACGGGAAAAACCAGCAGGAAGAAACTTTGCATCGTCAGTAGATGATAGGTTTGTCGCTCCTCCACGAATAACAAGATCACCCAAAAACACCGCATTCTCTTGAGTGATTAGTGCTTCTTCAAAAACTTCTGTTACGATACCATCGAGTGCATCTTCCTTTGAGTTGTAGATATCAATACCATAATAACAAATAACATCCGCAGGATTATTCGGGAACATGAACAGTCGCTGTATCGTCCATTGGTTGTTATTTACGACCTGTAAAGTGCCACTGTTGTTGTCATAGTAACCCGGATCGATGAACTCATAAAATGAACCGTTATTGGTATCAAATGAGTACCCTCCAGAACCGTCTCTTGACAAACGACAGAACGAAACACCAGTCACCGCAGAAAGAACAACATTGTCTGGATCAAACTGATTTGTTCCATAGTTTCCACCGACAACCAGTGCTTCACCAGCCGATCTATCAAACTTAAGATTTGAGTCGTTTGGTGTGAGTCGAAGACCGGACTTTTTCATTGGTCCGAACATGTTGAACAGTTCGGTTACTTTCTGAGAATAATGATAACCCACACTCTGCTTGTTTGTCGCAAGAGTGATTGTGGCATTGTCAATGTGACAGATGGTTCCAACAATGATCTTCGTCTGGTAATCCGATTCGGAGAATGGCGTTGGTGTCTGAATCAACTCTCCGTCATCGATGTAAAGATAAGTAAAGTCTTGAGTTGCAATGTTATCAAGTGTGACGTCTGTGAATTCACTCCACGAAACATACTCTCTTTCAAAAGACGCACCCGAAGAATCTGCCGTGTATGTGATGATGTGTCCTATACCAGCAGAGACATCAAAAGTAGTTCCACCCGGAACGGCAGTAAGAACACCACCGTACAGAATACCAGTGGTTTCCTGAAGATCGACATTTCCATTTGTCCACTGTGATTCGACTGGGTCCCAAATCAGGACTTCGCCTTTCTTTGGGTCCATGTTGGTGTTCACATCTTCCAATTCCCACAGATTGATTTCATCCACAGAGATGCGAATGAAGTCTCGTCGTTCGTTATCTGTGTCGATGCGAATGTTCGATCCAGATACGAATGTAACTACCTTTTCGTCAAACAGAATTCCGTTTGAATTGATTTGCTGTATCGTGGAACCAGTGATTTCTGTGACATTCTTCGCACCAAAGTTCGGACTGCCCACGATATCTTGTGATACCTTACCATCGATGGTTGATACCTTCGTTGTGGTTTTGATTTGACCGCTCTTGTTTGTGAGTGTCGTGTGGTAGTCGCCAGAAATTTTTGTTTCGCTGGAGTTCTTCGAGAACACATCACCAGCAACTTTCGTCTTCTTCTTTTCAGCCTGTGGAAAGTTGATGATCTGAAAGGAAACAGGTGTCTGAATGACACTTGGAAGAACCGGGGCAACTGGTTTTCTTTCTGATACAGGAATCTGATGTTCTTGTGCGACATGATCTCCATTGAAGACTACACCGTTTCCCGGTTTTCCTAAACCAAGTGGTCGAAAGTATCTTCTGCCTGCAAGATAGATCGGTTCTGCTTCGTTCCGTGGACTCGCTTCAAACGCAGCACTACTGCTGCTGTAGAGAGGATACCAGCCTTCAACAGAATATGGTCCATACGCATTGGTGTTTCGTGTTGTCAACCACCACCTCCGAATCCACCGCCGCCAGGAACATCCGGGTCGCAATCGTTGTTACAAGCACCATAGTTACAATCGCATATACCATTTCGTTCACAACAACCACTAAAATCTACACCACCTCTAACTTCTTCGCAGCACACACCACCACAGCAATTTCCTGCTGGACATGGTTGGTTGTTGCAGCATGTTAGATTAGTTTCGGATAAACATGTGCCATTGCAGCAATTCCCCTCACCCGGACATACTACACCACCACAGCAATTTTGCGGCAATTTACATACCTGTTCTCCGGCTGCGTTAGTGCAGCAAACTTCTCCTTGTGGGCAGCAGGGTCCATCTGGACCACAACACTCTCTGTCTACGGGACAGCACACTCCATTACAACAGGTATCGCTGCTGTTTGGACAGCATGTAGTTTCTCCGGTTTCTTCGTTTAGGCAACACACAGTATCACAACAATCATCACCCGCGTTGTTGCAACAGTCACAGCACTTTCCACCACAACAATTTGGCTTTTCTGGATTTGTGCAATCAAGACTTGTAGCACATTCTGGACAATCTTCATTGACTGGTGATGGTTTTCCATCACAGCATCTTTGTGTCAGAGGATCAATACATTCACACGGTTCGCTTGCGTTGTTTCCGTCTGTATCTGGGCAGCAACATTCCAAACCAGGTCCACAGCATGTACCAATTTCTGTGGTTGGGTTTGTGCAGCATTGCCAGTCCATCGGACAGCATCCAAACCCGTTGTTGCAATCAACACTTCCCGCAGGACAACCACATTCACAATCCTCTAGAATAGGCTCATATCCTCGACAACGATTAGGACCAAATGGACAGTCGGCATAATAGTTTCCATAACATCCGATGGTGTTATTCAAACCACACAGTTGATTGATTATAGCGGGATTGAATGGCTCTTGAGGATTCGTGCATGTGCTTACAATACTACTTCCTTCTTCACACTGACAACAAACATGCGGACAACAACCAAATCCATCACAGCACGAACTTCCTACCTCACAGCATGTTGGTGTTCCATCTGGTAGAACACAGCAATTTTGACCTTCGGGACAACAAACATAAGTATTCTCGAATTCTTTTTCACCGGGACATGCTTGTTCTGTGCAGCACACCTCATATTCTTCCTTCCAGTGTTGCCAACATTGACCCGGGCAACAACCGTCAGTGTTATTAACAAGAACATTACACCGATTGCCGTCTTCTACATTTGTTAGACAAGATACACCAGAGTCGTCTGCTTGGTATCTTGGCTTTTCGCATTTATTGCACACAATGTTTGGAAAATTAGAACAACCCGGAAGATCATCGCAATCACAATCTTCTGGAGGTGTGCAGGTTCCATTACAACAGATTTCACCTTCAGCACAGCAGTTACCTCCACAGCATTCTGTTGGACAGCATGTATCGTTACAGCATTGTTCGCCGTCTGGACAACAGACACCACCGCAGCACGGAGTTGAACAACACTCTCCGTCACAACACTCAGAACCCTCTATTGGACAGCAACCAGTCCCACAGCAAATGGTTCCTTCTGGGCAGCATAGCGGATTGCCTTCTTCGTCTGTGCAACATGTGTCGTCTTCATTTGGACAACATAGACCATCGCAGCATTTTGCAGATGCACAGCACTTGTTGTCGCAGCAACTAGAACCAGGCGGACAGCAAGGATTGGTGGGATCGTTTGGGCAGCACGATCTGCCATTTTCACAACAACTACCAGAGTTCGCAGGACATTCATATGTGCCTTCGGGGCAATCAGAAGGTTCAATGCACGGAGGGCAAGTCCCATCTTGACATGGTTGAACACAGTCTGAACCACAACAAATTAAACCTGGCGGACAATCTTCATTGTTATTGCACCCACCAGCACCAGCACAGTTCACACCTTCTCCTGTTTCCGAATTGAAACAGATAGATCCATCTCCGTTGTAATCACCACCGAAGAAACCACACTGACTACCAGACACAGAAATGCAGTAATCACCGACGCAGCACGCACCGGTTGGGTCGGGATCATCACCACAATCACAATTTTGACCTGGAGGACCGGGTGGACCGGGTAAGCCAGGCGCACCCGGAGGACCGGGAGGACCGGGAGGACCAGTTGCAGCATCCGTAAAATCTTCTGGACAACCTGCACCAACGAGATCGACTCTTTCAAAGTATTCTGTTTGTTCGTCGTCCGGTGTGCCTTCTTTGATCTGCTTTAGAACATTTTGTAAGTCTGATGTTCCGAACACTTCACTGACAACATCCGAAACGAAAGGATCACCCAACACATCGCTTGCAAGTTTCAAACCACTCGAATACTTTGAAAGAAAACTAATTGCTTCGCAATAACACAACTCGTCTTTTGGTATGATCTGCTGTAGATCATCGATGATTCCTGGCAGAAACTCCTCGTTCATGCAAGCACATAACTGTGGATTGTTTTTGACTCTACTGGCGAGTCCTGAAACACCGGAGACTTTCGTAAATCCCTGACAGATGCCGGTGCTTGGTTGACACCCAGTAGAATTGCAGATTCTGGAATAGACATCGGTACATTCGCCAGCAACACTACAAAACACACACGATATCTTTTCGATGTTCTTGCCTGTTACTGATTTGAGTGCTTTGGTGTATTCCGTCGCAGCAGAGAATCTCTGAAAAAACTCATCAACAGTTTCGGGATTTGCTCCCGTGATTCTGTCTGTATGAATGTCGATCAGATCCAACTCATACATGATGTCATTGAGTAGCGAAATTGCTTCGATTGTGCATTGCAAAGGAATTCCGGCACAAGAGTAACAACCCGGCACTTCATTCGGTGTTCCAGCAGAAATGCCGTCTCGCAATTCTTCAAACTCTGCGATCTGGTGTGTCACACATCGCTTTGCGTTGTCGATCAGTTTTCTAGCAGGATTCTTGAGAGCCTTTCCTTCAAGAACTACAAGCGCCGCTCGACGCTCCGCATTGGTGATTGCATTTTCAGGAATCTCTGTAGATGAAGGATCAAAAGGTATTTTCGCCACGATTTAGCCTCAGAGGTTTGGTAACTGATCTGTAATTTGTGAGAACTTCGGGAAGTCCACATCGGGAACCAAACTATTTATGTTCGGAAGTGTCGGTATTTCAGTAAGGATCTGCTGGTCGATGCTCTCTCCCACCTCAGTAATCTCCTCACACAACTCTGCAAGTGGGTTTTCGATATCCAGTGCGTTCAGAACATCGTCCACAGCAGCCTTGATGATCTGCTCAGGATCAATTTCCGTTGGGAGTCCTAATGCACGCAAAATACCTTCGGGATTTGCGAGTGCAGTAAACTCCGGTATTCCTGTGAACTGTGCAATCGGATCTTCGGGAAACAGATTGAAAACACCTGTGCCTGCGATGACATCTTTGATGCCAGGAAAGTCTGAGACTGCGCCAGGAATACTTGCAACACCATCAATACCCTTCAGTAGATTTTTGTCACACAGAGGATTTCGCTGAAGTAATCTTCCCGCACCCGCTGCTTGAACGACAGCAGATGGATGATCGATCTTGATGAGATCGGGAAACTTTGGTGTGATACCACTCGGAAGGGGATTGTAACCAGAACGAAATACCATTAACCAATTTCCTTCTTAGTTGTTTGCGGTGTAGATTGTGTGCGTTGCGCCGCAACTCTTGCCGCATCTGACACGATTGGTGCAGGTAATGTTGCACTTGTCGAAGATTCACCACCTGATGTTGGAGCGTTAGGCTTGTTCAAGTGTATTTGTCCAGCGTTCAAAAAGATTGCGCCACCATTACCAGAACCAGATCGCACAAGATATTGTCCACCAACTATTTGTGTGTAGTTTCCGCTGATGTATTGATTGAAGTTGCCGTTCACATGCAAGTTCAATGAACCGTTTTCCACTTGGAGGTTTACATCACCAGTACCAACTTTTGCGTTGATGTTTCCTTCATTGACATCGAGATTCAGATTGCCTGTCCTTGCGATCTGAATATCCAGATCGTTTCCTTCCTCGTCAGCGTTTACCAAAATCTTACACGCTTTGTCAACTGTAACATTCTTGAAACCTTCGACATGCACATTGTCATTTTTCATAACAATCGTATAGTTGTTTCTTACGATCTTGGTTACGCGATCCCCGTTCGGGTGGATTTCTTCAAATGTGCCAGTGCGATGATAGCGGTGTAGTCTTTCTCGCTGTGGTGTATCATCGATTTCGACAATGTGACCTGATTCGCTTTCATACACATGATTGTGCGGATACTCTGCACCGTAAGGCGTGAGTGGTTCTGTCCATGCACCTGCGCGATTTTGTCTTTTCAGAACAGGACTCGTTGTTCCCACGGAGCCTACTTGTCTCGGTGTGATCGTGATGTCTGCGGTAGGAACGAAACGATCAATGTTTGCTTTCTTCAGTTCGACAATGGTATCTACTGTATTTTCGTTTCGCGCGAGACGATTGGTGTCTGGTTCCTGAAGATAACCTCGATGCGGGTATTTTCTGGCAGAGGGTTCGTTGATGATCGCTGCACCTGCACCGTTCACTTCATACTGTTGTACGAGAAACCCGTTTCCGAGTAAGTTACCGGAACGAGGATCT
>Ga0180433_10002726_pt1 | contig 26814 bp, 32 predicted proteins | sample SS_ome_8_FD_132980 | JGI IMG/M metagenome (GOLD analysis project Ga0180433, IMG submission 132980) | Hypersaline lake sediment archaeal communities from the Salton Sea, California, USA - SS_1_D_1 metaG | ecosystem: Environmental > Aquatic > Non-marine Saline and Alkaline > Hypersaline >... | reverse complement strand
TCGGAGGCATGGGACGGCGAAATAGCCGTTTGTCTTTTCAGAAAATGCCTGACCGCTTTTTCAACCTGTGTCTTGGTGGCGTTGCCGTTTCCGGAAAGGATGCGTTTGACCTCTTTTGCAGGAAGTTCTATGGCCTCAACGGCACACTGAGCGCTGGCCAGCAGGATGACACCGCAAACCTTGCCGAGGGCAATGCTCGCTTTTGGATATTGCTCCAAGGAAAAGACATCTTCAAGGACCATCAGGTCCGGTCTTTCCATATGGAGAATGGAACTAAGCTTGGAAAAATGTGATCGAGTCGGGTGGCCAAGGCCTCGGCCTTGGGAGTTCGGATGGTGCCGAAGGTAAACCCTCCTATCCGGGAGCCGATTCCCTCAACGATTCCAAACCCGGTATGAGTCAAGCCGGGATCTATGCCGATGACCTTGATAGGATGTTTCAAGGGTCATGCTTGTGGTTCATGGATCATTGAAACGTCTTTAGTTTTTTCTCGGCAATATTCGCCTCTTCGGAATTCGGGTATTTACGCACCAATTCCTTGAGGATGAGCTTGGCATTGTCCCCGTCGCCAAGATTGGAAAAGGCCAACCCCTGCTTCAGGAGGGCGCTACGAACTTTGTTCCCTTTGGGATAATTTTCGATTACCTTCTGATACTCCAATATGGCCTTTTCATACCACTTTTCGTGATAATAAACCTCCCCGATCCAAAACTGCGCATTGTCCGCATTATCGGACTTGGGGTGCTGTTCTAACAGGGCCTGAAACAACTGCCTAGCATCCTCATACTCGCCCCTGTCAAAGCGCTGTTTGGCTGCGGCATAAAGACCATCAGGTGTTTGTTCTATAGTGGGTTTTCCTGCATGAGGCTCCATTGCTGCCGCTTCGGAAGGCGAAAGCCCCTCTGAGGGTTCCATACCCAGATAGGCTTCCAATCGAATGATCCGATCCAGGCTGCTTTGGAGCTGGTTTTCCACTTTTTTCCATTGCTCTTGTCGCCTGGTGTCCGACTCGGCCCTTTGCTGGGCGTCATAACCGCTTTCTTCGAGTTGGCCGCGAAGTCCCTGGACGTCCTCTCTCAGGTCCTTCATGAGGGCACGAAGGTCGGCATACTCGTTTCGATACGTCTCCTCTAAGCGAGCTAATTCCAACCGAAGCGCGTCCCTGTCGGCTTCAGCCTTCTTACTCTGGCTGGTAACCCGACTATTGACTGCAACCAGGTCTTCCTGGAGGGCGCAACCGCCACCCACCAGGAGCACGACAGCCAGCAAGGCCATGAGACCGATGAGGGTTTTCAGATTCATGGTGATCCCGTGAACCCCTTTTCCCTACACGGGTTTTCGAAGATTCCCACTGTCCCGGCTCGTGGGTGCGGAAAATGCAGTCGGTTCTGCGGTTCAAAGGTTTTAATGTTGCTTGCTGGTTGCAGGCCTAAAAGCGCCTGCAACCAGTGTGGCATTGAGCTACTCTATGACGAATTGCGCCCTTCTGTTCTTGGCCCATGCCGCTTCATCATGGCCCGGATCCAGAGGTTTCTCCTCTCCGTAGCTGATGCATGTCAGACGTTCGGCCGCGATGCCAAGATCCACTAAATAGGTCTTGGCGCTCTGGGCGCGTCGGTCTCCAAGGGCCATATTGTACTCGTTGGTCCCCCGCTCGTCGCAGTGGCCTTCGATAATCGCCAGGGCAACGGGATTGGCCTTAAGCCACTCAGCCTTCATTCTAAGGACGGCCTTTGACTCCGGAAGAAGCCTAGATTTGTCAAACTCGAAATAGATATGCTCGTCCAGGAATCTTGCCCGGGCAGTCCTTACCTCCCGCTCCGTGCGCGTTTTGGCCTCGTCAGCCAACTGCTGCTCCCGGAGTCTCTGCTCCTCCAAGGCCCTTTGTCTTTCCTGAGCTTCCCGCTCAGCAGCCAACCGCCTGGCCTCGGCCGCCTCTTCGTCTGCGGTGACACCAGGCTCTGACACAACCTGTTTCTTGGCGCAGGAGGCTGCAAACATGAACGCCGGAATCAGCAACAATAGCGCCAAGCTTACCCACAATTTTTTTCTCATGCCAGTTCACCTCCTTTAAAGGTAAATTAAAATGTTAACCATAGCCCTCCACACGTCGCATGAATTTCCCAATTATTTGAAAACCTGCAAAAAGTCAATAACCAACTCGTACACGGTCACGGCCCTTTAATAATAAGAAAGGCGGGGGGACCAACTGGGATTTGTTTGTTCACCCTGAAGGGTCAACAGGCGCCGCTGGTTCGCGCCATTGGCATTCATGACATAGATTCTTGAAGGACCTTCTCTCGTGGAACTGAAGGCCATGAGGCTGCCGTCTGGCGACCAGGTGGGCGACTCGTTGTTGCCCGCATTTCGGGTGAGTTGAATCGAGTCCCGTCCCTCTGGGCGGATGACATAGATATTGATGCCCTCTGTACCAAATCGTGTGTAAGCGATGTAGCCGCCCCTGGGCGACCATTGGGGGGCGGTATTGTAGTTGCCTTCGTAGGTGAGTCTGCGGACCTTGCCATCTTCGACGTTCTTGATGTATATTTGGGGCGATCCTGACCGGTCGGAGACAAAGGCCAGGATTTGGCCGTCTGGCGACCAGGTGGGGGAAACGTCAATGCCCCAGTGGTCAGTCAACTTTTTGATGATCTTGCCCTTGCCAGTGAGAAGATAGATGGCCGGATTGCCTTCGTGTGACAGAGAGGCTGCCAGGGCGAACTGGCCGGGCACCCATGCCGGCGTGAGACTGGAACCCTTAAGAGAGATCACCGTCCCCTGTTGTTCTCTGATGTTCTCGATATAAAGGTCTGGTTTGCCATGCCTGTAGTCTGTATAGGCGAGCCACTGACCATCCGACGACCAGGCAGGAAACAGGGTGATGGTCTCTGTATTGGTATGCTGTTTTGGATTGTGGCCGTCAAAATCAGCAAGATAGATTTCCTTATGCCCTGTTGTCGTCGATATGAACGCGATTTGGCTGTTAAAGATCCCTTCATGGCCTGTGAGACGACGGATCATGTCGTTACAGAACCGACGGATTACCCTCCGTTGGTCATCCAGGTAGCCGACATAACGCTTGCCAATGATGAGGCGCCCGGAGAAGCTGTCAAAGAGGCGCAACTCTACCGTGAGGCGGTCTCCATTATACTCGAATCCGCCTTTGACCAGGAGTTCAGCGCCGATGTCAGTCCAGTTCTTGAAATTGATCTTGTTTTCAATGAGGCTGGCTTGTTGCGGATCCTCCAAGAAACTTTCCCGATTCAGAATCTTAAAGAAACCCGTGAAATCGATGGTTTGTGCAAGGAGGTCGGCGAGGGTGCTGGCAAGCTCACCCTGTTTGTCCCCTGAACCTTGGTCCTTGAAAAACGGTACGGCAGTGGGGATTTTGCGAAGGTAAGGGGCAGTAATATCTATATAAACACGGGCCTGGCAGGGAGGGGATAAACAGATGAACACGCCCACAAAGAAGGCGACCGAGACAACTGCAAACAAGGCAGGGCCAGATCTTCGCATCTTCACCTCAAGGATGTCTCTTGAGTTCGGAAAGGTTGAATCTAAATCCCACCTCGTAAAAGGGTTTGAGAAAGCCTTCCGGCAGGGAGGGTAAGGGGTTTGATTTTTTCACTGCCTTGTGAGCTGAATCATCAAAATAGCTATTGCCGGATCTCTTTTCAAACCAGGCATCACGTATCTCCCCATCCCTCATGATTTTCACAATGATGACGGCTTCCAGATCCGTGCGGCTTCCAGCCATTTCTTGAGAGAAGGCCCAATTTTTTGTGATCTGATGCCAGATTTCAGCATTGTAGATGTCGAGAAGCTCCAGGTTCCTTTGACCGATCTGGGCTTTTGCAGCGCCTCCGCCGCTCACGACCACGCCGGCCTCCCCTTCGACTTCCTTCTTCAATTGATCGATGGCCTGCAGCACGGTGCGGGGCCTTGATCCAGCGGCTTCTTGTTCGATTTTCTGGATGGCCTTGTTAATCACCTTTGATGCATTGTAAGTTTCCTTCTTGAGTGACTTCTTGACCTGAAGATGTTGTGGCGCTAAAGATACAGCCTCCTGTAGTGAAGGGTCTTGCATGTTCACCGGCTCGTCTTGAGGCTTGGCCCTTTCTGGTTTAGTCGCCTCGGCCGGCTTAACCTGTTCAGCAGGCTGTGGTTTCAGTTCCATTTTTGGGGCTACGACCCTTGGCTGAACCTGTGGCGCGCTTTGGGGAAGGCTCACCAGATCCACTTCAACGGCAGAAGGTATGTGAGGACGGATAGATTCTAAGTCCGGCAAGAGGACAACTCCGGAGAAGAGAAGGACATGGCAAACAAGGGAAAGGGCAATCATCCCGATCCATGTTCGGTCTGTGTAAACGCCCTGAGTCAGGGCTTCTGGATAGGCAACCATGAGCTCAACCCGCGTTGCTCACGATCTGGCGTGGATAATAAGCCGCGGTCCAATATGGAAGGGGGACTTGGGAGGTCAATGCCTGTAAACATCATCTCTTCTTATCCGTCTCTTTCAAGGGTTCTGTGACCATCCCGAGCTTTTCCACCCCCGCCAGCTTGACCTCAGAGATCACCCGTGCCACGACCCCATAAGGCACGCTCTTGTCTGCGCGCAGGTAAACCTTCCGGTCCGGACGGCCTTCCAAAATTTTTTCCATCTTTCCTTGAAGGGATTCCAGGGCCACCTGATAGTCATTGATATAAATCTGTTGGCTCCGGTCTATCGAGATGACCAGATGATCCTTTTCCGCCGGCAGAGGCTTGGAGGTGGTCTGGGGCAATGACACGTTTACCCCTTGCATCATCATGGGGGCTGTGACCATGAAAATGATGAGGAGGACCAACATCACATCGACCAAGGGTGTGACGTTGATATCTGACATCAACCGGCCGTCGCCGCTTCCCGTCGCCATTCCCCTATTTCCCCCTACGTATGATTAATTCTCGTTCCACCAGGTTTAAGAAATCAGCCGAGAAATTATGCATCTCAGATTCCAGGACGCGGACCTTGCTGTTAAAATAGTTGTAGGCCACAACTGCCGGTATCGCAGCAGCCAGGCCTGCGGCCGTGGCGATGAGCGCTTCAGAGATGCCTGGCGCCACAACGGCCAAACTGGCAGACCCCCGAAGACCAATGCCGCGAAAAGCATTCATGATCCCCCACACCGTCCCGAAAAGCCCGATGAAAGGGGTGGTGTTGCCGGTCGTTGCCAAAAATGACAAGGCCCTGTTCAAGCCTGTGAGTTCCACGTTGGCGGCTCGTCGAAGGGCCCTTTTGATATTGTCAACAGCTGCCACATCTTGGTTTAACGTGGTGACCCCTCCTTTTTCACCCTCTCCTGATGATAATTGGGAGGTATCAACTTTCTTGAGCTCAAGATAGGCGATACGAAATACCCGCGCCAGAGGGCTATAACGCAATTGTTTGGAGGCTGCAAAAGCCTTGGAAAGGCTTTGCCTGTTCCAAAAGAGGTCGAGAAAATAAGCCGATTCCTTCCTGGCCTTACCTATGAGCCGATACTTGGAGAATATAATGGCCCATGAGGTAACCGAGAAGAACAAGAGAAGCACCAGGACAAAACGAACCATGAGTCCAGCGTTGAGAATCATCTGGACAATATCACTGCTAGTAAACACCGGCATAGTCTTTATTCAGTCCATCACAGGGGTTTCATGAACAAATCCCAAACCTTTCAAGACCAGAGATTCGAGGCGACACGCAACGCTTGGGCCAAAACGGCATCGGAGTTGACGTTCGGTGGACGTTACCTAACGTCTTACGAGGTGTCAAGTCAATTTACGGTTGCGTTCATTGGCCCTATTGTATAGAAAATAGTGATGTAAAAGCCTTATTGGTGGACTTTCACCAATAATTTGCAGCCGCCTGGACACCCGATTTGATTCTCTTGGCTGGTCCCTGACAACTGGTTGCTAAGAACTACCAATTGAGCTTGTGGTTCAATTGACGTAAGATGTGAGATAGAATGGCCGTGAGTCAAAGGCAACTCGGAACATCATGAAAGCCATCGTCAATCTGCTGTTTGAAGCGAGAATCCTGAAAAAGCTCCCGCGCTCTGGGTTTCACTTCTTGGGGTCGGGTCGCGAGTCAGTCGCTGAACACGCCTTCGTTACCACCTTTATTGGGTATGTCTTGGCACAGATAGCCCCCGACCTGGACCAACTCAAGCTGCTCCAAATGTGCCTCCTCCATGATCTTACTGAGGGGCGGACCGGTGATCTCAACTATGTTCAAAAAAAGTATGTTGCGGCAGATGAAGCCAAGGCTGTGGCAGACCTCACGCAGAATATTCCATTTGGGCGAGGCATGGAGGGGATTTTAAGAGAGTTCAATGACGGCGAAACCCTGGAAGCACAAGTCGCCCGCGATGCGGACCACCTGTCCCTCATATTAGAATTAAAGGCACTCTCGGATTTGGGGCACCATGGGCCGGAGGCCTGGTTGCCTCATGTCGTCGGCCGCCTCCGAACCGAGGCCGCCCAAGCGTTGGCAAGAGAGGTCTTAAAGACCGCCTCAGATGCGTGGTGGTTTGAAGAAAAGCAAGGCCCTGGCAAAGGGCGTGATTGACCAGCCTGCTTCCCGCAAGCCCCGAACTCTGGTCGGGAAGCTTCATATGGGACTCGTTGTCCCTCGACGACGAACTTCTTGTTCTCATGGCGAGAGAATTGACCTTAGGTTGGGGGTTCAAATGTGATGATCCTTGAATCCATTATAGGCCAGGATCGTGCCATTCGCTTGCTGAGCCGAATGCTTCACAGCGATCGCCTTGCCCACGCCTTGCTCTTCACGGGCATTGATGGCATTGGCAGACAAACAACGGCTAAGGCATTGGCCATGGCCCTCAACTGCGCAAACCCTGTTGGCGAGTCGGCGTGCGGCATGTGTCCATCTTGCCGGAAGGTGATCTCGGGCAATCACCCCGACGTTATTATCGTCAAGCCAAGCGGTGTCTTCATCAAGATTGACCAGGTCCGGTCGTTGCGCAAGGACCTGAGGTTTGCTCCTCTCGAGAGAGGCCGCCGTGTGATTATCATCAATGACGCGCAAAGCATGAACGCTGAGGCGTCCAACGCCATGCTGAAAATCCTGGAAGAACCCCCCAATGATACGCACATTATCCTCACTGCATCCCAGACCTCAGACTTGTTGCCAACCATTGTCTCAAGGTGTCAGAATATCAATTTTAGACCTATTCCCGTTGCAAAGATCGCAGATGTGCTTGTTGCCAAGGGCAATCTTGATCAAGACACGGCGGCAGCCCTTGCCATATTGGCCAAAGGAAGTCTTGGCAGGGCGTTGTCTGCGGATGCGAACAATTGGATGGCCTGGCGGAAAGAGCTTCTGGAGCGGGTCGGGTCGGTTTCAGCGGAATCGACCCAGGAACTGTTTGTGTTTGCCGAGGCGCTGGCGCGTGATAAGGCGAAGTTGGAAGATGCATTGGATATGATGACGACTTGGTTTAGAGATGTCCTCATGTGCAAGTTTGCGGCCGAAAGAATCCTTAACGGGGACTTTATGGAAGATATACAAGGCGCATCGCAAGAACTTTCCGTTGATGAGATCCTGGAAAAAATGGAAGCGGTTTTTGCTGCACAATCGGCCATTTCAAGGCGTGCTAATCCTCGGCTTGCCTTAGAGGTCATGATGCTCCGTCTGCATTGATGAAACCCTAAGGGCGAGTCGCTGCACAGAGGGGCGCCCGTTGGGTTGAAGGAATAAGAAAGGCAAAACATGGCTAAGATTGTCGGAATAAGATTCAGCCCGCAGGGCAAGGTCTATGATTTTGATGTGGGGCACTTTGTCCTTTCCCCTGGCAGTCGGGTGATTGTAGAAACCCAGCAGGGCCTGGGCCTTGGGACCGTTGTGACCCCTCCCAGGCCTGCGGGTCATCGGCAGCCCAAGTCTCCCTTGAAGAAAGTCTATCGCCTGGCCAATGACGAAGATGTGAATCAGCACAGGAAAAATCTCGAACTGGCGAAGGCCGCACAGGTGTATTGCCTGGAATGTATCAAGAAATTGAGACTTGGGATGAACCTCGTGTCCGTTGAAAATCTCCTCGACGGGACAAAGCTCATCTTCTATTACACAGCCGACGGCCGCGTCGATTTTCGCGAACTGGTGAAGATGCTCGTCAAGCAATACAGGGTGCGCATTGAGATGCGCCAGATCGGGGTCCGTAATCGAGCCAAGATGTGTGGGGGAATCGGACGGTGTGGCCATGAACTGTGCTGTAGTAGATTCATTAATGATTTTCAGCCAGTATCGGTTCGAATGGCTAAAGAGCAAGGCCTGTCACTGAATCCCACCAAGATCTCGGGGCTGTGCGGCCGGCTCATGTGCTGTTTGAGCTTTGAACATGAAACCTATTGCGACTTGAAAGGGAAGTTTCCGGCTTTCGGAAAAGTGGTGGAGACAAAGCGGGGCCGGGGAAAGGTTGTTCGTCAGAACGTGTTAAAGGAATCCATCACGGTACACCTCGAGGAGGGCGGAGAGGTCGATGTGGGTTTGGGCGAGCTTAACCAGGAGGCGGACAGCTCCCCATAGAGCACTGCCCGCCTATTCTGCTTGCAATGGGTGAAGTTCGGTCTTGCTAAGACCGCACGACCTTGATCTCATAAACACAGCCTTGAGAGGAGAGCTGTATGTCGGAACCATTTTACGTAACCACGCCTATCTATTATGTGAATGCTAGACCTCACCTTGGTCATGCTTACACGACCCTTGTGGCCGATGTCGTCAATCGGTTCCATCGTATGTGCGGCCAGGAGACCTATTTCTTGACAGGCACTGACGAACATGGCGACAAAGTGGTCCGCGCGGCCAAGGAGGAAGGATTGAGCCCCTTGGCCTATGTCAACCAGATCAGCCAACTCTTTAGAGACTTGTGGCCCGAGCTGGACATAGCCTACGACTATTTCATACGCACCACGGAGCCTGCTCATGTGAAAGTCGTCAGGGATGTCCTGCAACAGATCTATGATGCTGGAGATATCTACTTCAGCGAATATGAGGGTGCGTACTGCTTTGGCTGTGAGCGGTTTTATACCGAACGGGAACTGGTGGGGGGAAGGTGTCCTGACCACAAGACCGTTCCGGAGGTCATTAAGGAGTCCAACTATTTTTTCAGAATGAGCCGGTACCAGGGCTGGCTTATGGATTACATCAACACGCACCCGGATTTCATTTCTCCAGTGCGTTATCGAAATGAAGTGCTCGCCTTTTTGCGAGAACCCCTGGAGGATTTATGTATATCCCGTCCCAAGAGCCGACTTCAATGGGGTATTACCCTTCCCTTTGATGACCAGTACGTGACCTATGTTTGGTTCGATGCCCTTCTGAATTACGTTTCGGCCCTAGGATATCCGGATGGTGAAGGTTTCAAGAAATTCTGGCCTGCGGTCCACCACCTTGTAGCCAAAGATATTCTTAAACCTCATGGCATCTATTGGCCCATTATGCTGAAGGCAGCAGGGATTCCTCTGTACCGCGAACTTCATGTCCATGGCTACTGGAATGTGGACGAAGGCAAGATGTCCAAGAGCCTTGGCAATGTGGTGGATCCCTTGGCCCTAAAGGGTGTGTATGGCGCGGACGCCTTTCGCTATTTCCTGCTCCGCGAAATGGTTTTTGGCCTTGATTCCAACTTCAGTGAAAAGGCCCTGATCCAGCGTATCAATTCTGATTTGGCCAATGACCTTGGGAATTTATATAGCCGCAGCCTGACCATGGTCCACAAATACTTCAAGGGGATTGTGCCGAAAAGTGAAGGGGCCCCAGAAAGCAGTCTTGACCTGGATGTCCAATTTTATGCCTCTAGGGCGCTTGAAGAATGCCAGAAAGCCATGGAGGACTTTGCCTTTCACAAAGCACTGATTGCCCTTTGGGAGTTCATCAACCAGATCAACAAGTACATAGACATCACCGCACCATGGGAGCTTGCCAAGAAGAAGGTCCAGCACACACAGCTCCAGCTGGTCCTTTACAACGTTTTGGAAAGCCTTCGCATCATTGCGGGGCTTGTCTATCCATTCATGCCGACAACCGCCCAGGTTATGCAAGAACACTTAGGCATGACATTTGCCGATGGCTTTCAGGCATTAGGTGATCTCAGGGTTTGGGGAAAAACGAGACCTGGAACTAAGCTCCCAAAAACAGTGACCCTTTTTCCAAGGATTGACTTGCAGGAAGAACAAACAAAGGGCGGTGAGACCGTGTCTGCAAAGGAAGGACCGGCTCCAGAGAAACCAGAGATTTCCATGGAAGTCTTTGAGAAGGTTGATCTACGGGTTGCCACCGTGCTTGCCGCAGAGCCTATACCAAGGTCCAAAAGCCTTTTGAAACTGAAGGTCGATACTGGGGAAGAGCGGATCATTGTTGCAGGCATCGCAGAAAGCTACCAGCCTGAAGATCTCCTCGGAAAGCAAGTCGTCATTGTGGCAAATCTCAAGCCGGTTAAATTGATGGGCGTCCTTTCACAAGGCATGCTCTTGACAGCCGCAGACGAGACCTCCTGCGCCCTGGTCACCCTTGACGGCCCTTCTGAGCCAGGCACCCGGCTGGCGTAGCGAGGCTCGGCGTCAGGAGCTCAGCCATTTGCGTGAGAGGAACGTGCAGAGGACGTCCGTGACAAAAAGCGCTCATACTTATCCGCTGACTTTCGAAGACAAAGAGATTACGCTCATCGGGACAGCCCACGTGTCCAAGGAGAGTGCTGACCTGGTGAGCCGGGTCATTGAAGAGGAAAAGCCTGACACCGTCTGTGTGGAACTCTGTCCATCCAGATATCAGGCTATCACCCAGAAGGACCGATGGCAGAACACCGACCTTGTGAAGGTGATCAGGGAAAAGAAGGCGTTCGTTCTCTTGTCTAATCTTATGCTGTCGTATTTTCAAAAGAAGATTGGTCAGAAGTTCGGTATCAAACCCGGCGAAGAGATGTTGCGGGCGATACAGGTAGCGGAAGCCATGGGGGCCCAGATTCATTTAGCGGACAGGGACATACGCACCACCCTATCAAGGACCTGGCGTCTCATGGGCTTATGGACAAAGACAAAGCTCTTGGCCCAGTTTCTTACCTCACCAGGGGCATGGGATGACATCAAAGAAGAAGAGATTGAGAAAATGAAGGAGATGGATGTCCTGGAGACCGTCCTTTCGGAGATCGGGGAGGCCTTTCCTGAAATAAGGCGCGTTTTGATCGACGAAAGAGACCAATACCTTGCCCATGAGATCAGAACGGCGCCAGGCAAGAAGATTGTCGCCGTGGTTGGGGCGGGGCATGTCCCCGGTGTCCAAAGGTGGTGGGACCGAGCCGTAGATATGGATATGCTGAAGCAAATACCTCCCAAAAGCAGGTTGTTCAGTTTTCTGAAATGGGGGCTTCCAATACTCATCGTGGGGGTGATCATTGTCGGCTTTTTCACGGCTGGCATGGCGGCCGGCGCCCATATGATCAAATGGTGGGTGCTGGCCAATGCCGTCTTAGCTGGCCTTGGAGCTGCCATTGCCCTGGGTCATCCGTTGACTGTGCTGTCTGCCATTGTGGCCTCCCCCCTCACGTCGCTCAACCCCATGATTGCGGCGGGCTGGGTTTCCGGTTTGGTCGAGGCCCTTGTGGGGAAACCCAAAGTCAGGGATTTTGAGAGCCTGTCTGAAGACATCTCGTCTCTGAAGGGGTTCTGGAAAAATAAGATCACGCGGATATTACTGGTTGTGGCCTTTACGAATGTGGGTAGTGCGTTGGGAACATTCGTGGCTATCCCTTTGATCCTTCAAGGATTCGCGTAGGTTGAAGACCTGATGCCAAAGGAGCATCCCTGGAAAGAGGAAGGCTGCACACTGATAGAGATCAAGCAGCCAATTCGGGGCTTTGATCGTTTCATCGGCGCCTGGGTCTATAGGGGAGATATCCATTTGGTGGTGGATGTGGGGCCGGCCAATTCAGTGCACAGGCTGGTGGAGGCGTTGGCGAGAATGAATATGGAAAGGGTGGATTACGTACTGATTACCCATATCCATATCGATCATGTGGGTGGGCTGGCCGGATTCCTGGAGCATTTCCCAATGGCCCAGGTCATATGTCACGACAAAGCCATCAGACATCTGGTAGATCCTTCCAGGTTATGGGAGGGCAGCCGAAAAGTCCTTGGCGAGACGGCTGACGCCTATGGCCCTCTCAAGGCGGTGAAAGAGGAACTCTGTATCCCCCACACACAGGCCCGCGTCAAAAATCTCAGCGTTATTGAGACGCCAGGCCATGCCCCTCATCACGTCAGTTTCAGCTACAGGGGGCATCTCTTCGCCGGCGAGGCTGGTGGCAACTATCTGTGCGTGGCAGATGGGGATTACCTGCGCCCAGCCACCCCCCCCAGATTGTTTCTGAAGGTGTTCCTGGAGACGGTGGATAGATTGATGGCCCTAGAAGATCAGCATATATGCTATGCTCATTTTGGTGACGCCCCGAGCTCGCGTCAGATGTTGAAGAGGTTCCGGGCCCAGGTCTTGAGATGGCAAGACATCATTCAGAAAGAGCTGTCAGCGGGTCCCAAGGACGTCGTCACGAGATGTGTGGACCGTCTCCTGGGAAAAGATCCTGATCTAAAGGCCTTTGAGTTCATGGACCCTGATACACAGGCCAGGGAGAGGTTTTTCATAGCCAATTCGGTGAGGGGCTATATAGGATTTCTGGAGGCGCCGGGTGACTGAAGGGAGCATGAAGTCGTTTATGTCGTTACAGGGCTGTTGTTCGAACAGGCATGTACAGGTTGAGACCGTTGCACAGCCTTTTTTCACTCGTTCGTATCGTGAGGAGGCTGGGCATGAAGGCAAGTGAAGGGCGCATCGGCCGGGTTTTTGTTATAAGGCTTGAGGATGGCGATAGGGTGCCTGAGTGCATTGAACGTCTCGCGACTGACCAGGGCGTATCCGTGGGTCAGGCAATCCTTGTAGGCGGCATCGGAGGAGGGCAGGTCGTGGTTGGCCCGCGACGTTCGGACGAAACACCACCCGATCCCATGCTGTTGCCTGTAGACGGCGCCCATGAGGTGGTGGGGGTGGGTGTCCTCGCCCCTGGGGAAGACGGCAAGCCGGTCCTGCACATCCACGGGGCTCTCGGACGTTCAGGGCAGACCATGACCGGCTGCTTGAGACCGGGGGTGACAACCTGGCTGGTGGGGGAAGTGATCCTTTACGAAATCCTGGGGGCCGAGGCGGCTCGGGTTCGAGACAGCAAGAGCGGCCTTGCGCTTTTGCAGCCCGGGGCCAGCCCTGAAAGTTCCTAATCATCACTTGAGGTCGCAAACAAGCAGCTTGAAAGGGCGGTGGCCTCTACAAGTCCGCTTGGTCTCCTTGTTAGCAACTATTCAAATAGTCCCCTGTACTGACCATAGCCTTCTTTTTCCAAATCTTCTTTTGGAATAAACCTAAGAGCAGCAGAGTTGATGCAATATCTGAGACCAGTAGGTTCTGGGCCATCATTAAACACGTGGCCGAGATGTGAATCCGCCTGTTTACTTCTCACTTCTGTTCTAACCGAAAAAAAACTTCTGTCTTCCTTTTCTACAATCGCCCCAGGTTCAATTGGCTTTGTAAAGCTTGGCCAGCCGGTCTTGGAATCATATTTGTCGAGGGAACTAAAAAGAGGCTCCCCGGATACGATATCAACATAGAGCCCGGCTTTTTTATTATTCCAGTATTCATTATTAAAGGCTGTCTCAGTGCCATCCTCTTGAGTGACTTTATATTGAAGAGGCGTTAACTTCTCTTTGAGTTCTTTGTCAGATGGCTTCTTTAAACGAGATTTGGCGGTATCCATGTCATCGCCCCATATCTTTTTGAGATACTGGTCACGCCCTGACCGATATCTGTAGTACTTATACTTCAACGAACTTTTTTTGTAGTAGTCTTGATGATACTCTTCCGCCTCATAGAATTTGGAAAATTGGCGAATTTCTGTAACCATAGGTTTTTCATATCTTCCTGATTTGTCAACCTCGGCCTTTGAGATTTCTGCCAACCCCTTTTGTTTATCATCATGGTAAAAAATAGCGGATTTGTATTGAGAACCTCTGTCTACGAACGATCCGCCTGCATCGGTTGGATCGATTTGTCTCCAGTAGACATCCAGGAGCTCCTGATAAGTTATTCTGCCTGGATCATAGGTAATCTGAACGGCTTCAAGATGCCCGGTAGACCCGCGAGACACCTGTTCATAGGTTGGGTTTGCTTCATGACCGCCCGTATAGCCTGAGATCACTTCAATAACACCGTCAAGTTTTTCAAATGGATGTTCCATGCACCAAAAACAGCCGCCTGCAAACGTGGCCTTTTCAACCCTTTTATTTTGCTTGCTCATGTTCACACCCTCTATGTCATTATCTCGGTTGGTATTCGAGCACCGGCCCAGGAAGAAAGACAAAACAAGACCAATCAGGGCTATTTTTCTCATGATAAATCCTCCATATCCTCATATAATGCCGTTGCTGGGGCTCACGGGCCGCAAACCAGTGATCTGATCTGAAGAAAGACATCACCACCTGGCTTGTCGACAAGCAAACCATATGGTGCTCCCCCTGGTAAATCAAGAGGACTAAAGAAACGTCGCGGTTTGTCGTTATAGCCCTTAAAAAAACGGTTATAGGGCTGATTTGAGGGCTCGTTTCAAGATCATTCCGTTTGATATCAGCCCGTTAGCGTGGCCCAATCCCCAATTCAAATTAATTTTTCACTGTACTTCTCCCCAGTTATAAGCTATGTTCATCCTCAATCCTTCAAAATGGGAGGCCCCACCCTCACACGGGCCAAACATGTTTTCTTCTTTGTGAATTCATGCATCTGCCGGGGGAGGAGCCTCAATGACGTCTTTTTCGCCACAAGTCTTAAAACCACAGAAAGGACCCTGAGATATGGTAACGAATATGTTGGTTTTTATGGACGAATCAGACGACCGTTTCAAGGCTATCCAATATCTGTCTCGGCGTATCGAACCCACCGACCAGGTCAAGATTACGCTTCTCACCGTCCTCGATTTCACATTGACCCCCGGCGCCGCCCGGTTTGAAAGGTGCCGTGTTCAACCAAAAAGCAGGTTTTCGAGATGGAAGGCCCTGCAGGGGGAATTTATCATCATGAAGGAAGTCTTTGAGAAAGCCAACAACGTCTTAACTCAAGTCGGCGTAAAAGGAGAAAACATCTCGGTCAAATACAAGGCAAAGGAAACCGGCATTGTCAGTGATATTGTGGCCGAAATTGAAGAGGGGGGTTATGACACTGTGGTCATCGGGCACAAATGTCTTTCCAAGACGAGACAGTTCTTGACAGGAAGCATTTGCAAGGGACTGGTATCTCGTGTTAGTTCAGCATGCATCTGGATCGTGCCCTAACCGCCTCTTTGCTGATTCCTTCTATGACGCCCCCTAAGACTCGCCCACCTTGTTACAATCCCTTTATCCCGTTCTATGCAGCTTGGACTTTCTTTGGCTCGGCCTGCCTTTGCGCATCCACAAAGGGCTGCAGGATGTGGCGCTTATCGCAGGCTTCTATGCAAACCTGGTTGCATGAAGGTCCGTATGCCAGACATTTCTCCGTGTCGATCGTCACCTTGCCATCTATGACTGATATCGCCTTTGCAGGACATTTCTTCATGCAGGCCTTACAGTGAATGCAGCCCACGTCACACACGGCCCGCGTTACTCTTCCGGGATCTTTAGTGCTGCATCGGATCAATACCCGGGCATTTTTGGGAACCATCCGTATAATTCCCTTTGGACAGGCCTTGGCGCATAAGCCGCACCTGATGCAGGCCTCTTCATCGATGACGGGAAAGTTGTCCACCATGGTGATGGCGTCAACCGGACAGGCCTGGGCACACTCTCCGAATCCAACACAACCGTATTGGCATTCACTCGGGCCGCCTAAGGCGAGGTTGGCCCCGGAGCAACTCCCATACCCGATGTAGTCGTATTTGTCATGCACGTTTCCTTGAACGCGAGAGCAGAAAACGACGGGAACCGTATCTTCTACATGCTCTGCTTCCTTACCCGTTAGGGCCGCCACGATTTGACAAACGGCATCACCGCCCGTCGGGCATCGACTCGGTGGAACATCCGGATTGGCAACCACAGCTTCGGCGTAATCTTCGCACCCGGCGAAACCACAGGCGCCTCAGTTGCCGCCGGGAAGGCTGTCCTTTACCTTCTCTACCTTAGGATCAAGCTCCACAGCGAATTTGCGGGCTGCAACCGCAAGGCCGATGCCAAACAGGAACCCGATGCAGCCCAGTAGAGCGAGACCGCCAAGAGCCACTTTGACTAAATCGATATCCATATATGCCTCTAAAAAATGGTCATGCCCGAAAATCCCATAAAGGCAAGGGCAAATAACCCTGCCACAATAAAGGCTATAGGCAGACCCCTATACGACCGGGGTACATTGGCGAGATCCAGCCTTTCCCTGGCACAAGACATCAAAAACAAGGCGACGAGAAAACCCGCGCCCGCCCCGACCGCAAGCATTGCACTCTCCCACATATTATATTCGTTGTCTGCCAGGGTGAGCGGAACGGCTATGATAATGCAATTTGCGATAACCAGGACCAGATACACCCCAAAGGCTCTGAATAATACAGGATTAATTTTTCTAAGAATCGTATCCACGGCCTGTACAGACAAAGAAACCATGCCGATAAAAACCACCACTTGCAAGAAATCCAGTCGAAACGGTTTCATCACAAACTGATATAAGGCCCATGACATCAAAGCGCTAAAGACCATGACTATTGTAAAAGTAATACCCATGCTAATGGCTGTCGACCTTTTTTGTGAGACGCCAAAAAAAACGCAAAGCCCCAAATACTTCGTGAAGACGAAATTATTTATGAATACGGCGCCAATCAGGATAGAGAACAAATATCCCAGGTACAGCTTTTTCACTGTCAGGACTGCCGTGCCTTGGGACTTGCCCTGGGACATGATCTCTTTCATGGTCAAGGTATGGGCTCGACCCTGGTTCAGTGCATTTTCAAAGCCTAACGTCAGCGTCCTTTTTCCCGGGCTTAGGGTCACGTCCGCGATTTCCAGCCAGATGTCCGGATCCGGCTTTTCATACACGATATAGTTGTTCCTGTTCTTTGCCCATCCATCATCGACTGGTCCTGCAAACGTCACACTGATATGGTTACTGTCTTTGAACGCCACTTTTTTCACAAAACGATGTTCTGGACCACATCCGCCCAGCAGGAGCAGCATCCAAAGCCAGGCCAAAAATGTGAGCTGTTGCCTCATATCCCTCATCATCAGTGGATCAGTCTGCGCTTTTTGTGCCTTTGCTCATAAACAGATTCTACATAGTTGAAGATCGCCATCATAAAGCCGACAGTGAAAAAGCCTGCCGCAGGTAGCACAAAAAAGAGGAGCGGACGAAAGCCGAGGATCTCGTAACCCAAAAGGGTACCCGACCCAAGGAGTTCTCGCACAGCGCCCAACGTCATCATCCCGAACATAAAACCTAGGCCCATGCCAAGGGCGTCCCAAAAGGAAGGAAGTATCGGGTTCTTGCAAGCGAACATTTCCAGACGACACGTGATAATGGCAAAAGCCACGATCAATTTCACGAATATCCCCGTTGCCTTATAGGCCTCGGGCACATAAGCCGCCAGGGCCAAGTCGATAACAGTCACCCACGTAGCGATGGTGAGTGTATACGTTGGGATGCGGATCCGCGGGTGTATGTAGTCCTTGATGGCTGAGATGGTGACGCTTGAGAAAACCTGGACAAAGAGGACGGCAATGCCGAGGAGCAAACCGTTCATGACCGTTGTGCTGATGCCCACGGCTGGGCACATACTCAACGCTAAACGAAAAATCGGGTTCTCATTCAAAATGCCGTTAAGCAAGAGTTCTTTGCTCGTTTTTCTTCCAGCTGCCAATGTCTTTCTCCTTCAAAAAATGCTCTCTTTTTCGGGGGAGCCTTCTTCCAATCGGAAAGCCTGTCTCGCTAAAAGGCTGCCAAAAGACCGCGACCGGCAACGAGCTCGTCCAGCGCCATGATGCGGTAAGCAAACTTTCTTGTCATGTTCTGCACCCCCTCCGTAACGGCTTCACTCGATATCGTGGCGCCTGTCAATGCGTAGATATCCTTGTCCTGATACTTGTTCCGAATGCGGTTGATATCTTCCCTGGAAAAATGTTCCTTCTTCATCGCCTCTGTGGCTTCCAAATACCTCTTGTATTCTTCCGGAAGAGGCTCCTTGACAACCTTGAGCCCCCGCACTTTCTCATAGGTTTTGTCTTTAAACTGATCTTTAAAGTAGGTCTCTTCAATCTCAGCACCCAGCCCCGGGTCTTCCTCGTGTTCCATGATCTCCAAGCCAATGATCTGAAAGCCCGGGTCCAAGGCGAGGATCACTCTGATAAAGGTCTTGTAGCCTGGAAATTCTCCGGGAAGCAGGTAGGCCGTTCGCTTTTCTCCGATCTTGGCAATGATCGTCGTGTCGGCATAACTAAAAGCCCTTGGCGGCGTCATTGCTGCCTTCATGGCGTTTTCCCGAGGAGCCGCCTCTTTTGCCTCCTCCGGCGAGATGCGCAATTCTAAGAGGCCGTCGAATCTTCCTCGCAGATCCATGACCAATAGGGCATACGCCATATCCCCTCCGTTCCTTAGGGGAAGCACGTAACCTGTCTGTCTTTTGTCGCCATCTTCTATGACATAACGGTAGATATCATAGAGCTTGAGGCCCGAAGGAGGGGGGGTGGCTTTGTTGTATCCGAGCAAGCTGAGCATCGTTTCCTGCATACGAAGACGCTCATTTCGTTTCTTTGCCTTGGCGGTCATGACGAACATGCCCCCCATCACGGCTCCTGCCAGCAGACACGAAACGGTCAAGCCTACGGTAATGCGTACGATCTCTTTCATTGATCAGTGCTTTTCGAAAAACGTTTGGGCCTGAACCATTGATCTAATGCGGGGGTAAGGGGGTTCATCAACAAGATGGCATAGCAAATCCCTTCTGGATAACCCCCTTTTAACCGGATCAGCACCGTGAGGGCGCCAATGGCTGTCCCGAAAACAACCTGCCCGATCTCATGGTTTGGGGAAGTAACATAATCGGTGGCCATGTAAAAGGCGCCTAGAATCACCCCTCCGGAGAGTATTGCAAGGAGTGGATTGCCTCTGAAAGGCGCCTCGCCGCCGAAAACCCAGGTAAAAAAACCCACAGAAACGACGACCGAGACCGGTATATGCCATGTGATATATCTTTTCAGAATAAGAAATGCCCCCCCGGCGAGAATCAGCAGGGCGGAAGTTTCGCCGATGCAGCCGGACCTGACCCCCAAAAAGAAATCGGCATAGATGGTGGGCAATGACCCGAATCGCTCAGTCACAGCCTCCATGCCGAAGTGCTTCAGGACGTGGAGAGGGGTCGCTGTGGTCACCGCGTCTACACCGGCTCCCATATATGTGAAAATGGAGGCATCACGAAGGGGCGGAAGCCAGGCCGATGTCATGGCCACGGGATAGGTGGCCACCAAAAAAGCACGGCCAATGAGGGCTGGATTGAAAATATTAAAGCCGATCCCCCCCATGAGAACCTTGGTGACAAATATGGCAACGATGGCACCCGGAACAGGGAGCCAATAGGGCACACCAGGTGGAATAATATAGGCTAGAAGCAGGCCCGTGATCACAGCACTGCCGTCCTTGACAGTCACGGGACGCCTCAAAAGCCTTTCAGAGATGGCCTCGGTGGCGACACAACTCGCCACGCTCACGCTGGTGATAATGAGTATCTGGAACCCGAAGACGAAAATAGACCATAAAAGTGGAGGGACCAGGCACGCCACCACGGTCCACATGATCTTGGCCACACTGTCTGGCGTTTTGATGTGGGGCGACACCGACACGAACAGCCAGGGAATGCCGACCTTTTGGGCTGGATCCAGGGCGGCTTTTTGAGTTCGGGTTTCAGCCATCTTGCTTTTTCGCGCGCCTATCCTTGGCCTGTCTGATTTTCATCTTCGCCAGCCTTATGAACTGCACCAAAGGCCTCTTCGCAGGGCACACAAAGGCGCATGAGCCGCACTCAAAACAATCCTCGGCGCCGAATTGTTCGGTCTCAGCACCTCTTCCGGCTTCCACGTAGATGCCAATATTGTTGGGTTCCAGGCCCATAGGACAAACCTTTAGACAGAGGCCGCATCGGATGCACGGATAGTGACATTGGAGATCCACTTCGTCTTTTGTGAGGAAAAGGAGACCGGAAGTGGTTTTAGTAATGGGGGCGTTAAGGTTTGGGACAGCGTATCCCATCAGCGGTCCGCCCACCACTATCTTGACGAGGTCTGGCGCAGTCCCTCCCAAATAATCTGCGATATCGGCTAAGGATGTCCCGATCCTAACCTTTAAGTTTGCCTGTCGCGCAATTCCCTTTCCAGATACAGTAATCACCCTCTCGTAAAACGGCTTACCCAGAACCACTGCGTCGTAGATCGCCTTTGAGGTGTAGACATTTTGAACAATGACGCCTATGGCTGACGAGCGCTTCCCCGAAGGCCTTACCCGGCCAGTAATGCTTTGCATCAGTTGGTCTGCGGCTCCTTGAGGGTATTTTACCTGGAGAGGCTTAACAACAATTCTGCGGCCATTCTTGGATGTAGTCTCAGAGATCGCCCTGTTTAGAACCTCAATGGCATCAGGTTTGTTATTCTCGATTCCAATGATACAGTGATCAATGCCAAGGACCTTCAAAATGATCTCAGCACCTTGAATGATGTCCTCTGGGTGTTCGACCATCATGCGGTGGTCGCTTGTCAGGTATGGTTCGCACTCCGCCCCATTGAGAATCAGCGTATCCACTTTCACGTCAGGCCGAAGGGTCAGTTTAACGCTGGCGGGAAATCCTGCTCCACCCAGGCCTACAATGCCGGCATTCTTGATCTTGGCGAGAAGTTGTTTTTTGGAAAACGTTGTCCAGTCAAACGGCACATATGATCTTGGCGCTGCCTCCAGATCGGTTGAGAGCACAATTGCTGGCGCAGTGCCGGCCATGGGGTGTAAGGCAGTGCCGATGCGCTTGACCGTGCCGCTCACGCTGGCATGGAGGTTGGCGCCCAGGCCCTCTTCGACTGTCGCAACCAGGTCACCCTCTATGACTTCATCGCCCTTTTTCACTAGGGGCTCACACGGGACTCCAGCATGTTGTTTGAGGAAAAGCCTCACCTGGGCAGGGGCCGGCATCGTCTCCACAGAAAGCTGGGAGGTCAGTTCCTTGAATTCAAGGGGATGTATGCCGCCCTTGGGAAAGGTGGCTAGCTTTTCAGAAACCATAGACGTTGCATGTGGTCAATTATCCAAGGTTGAAAACCTGTGTACCTTGGTTAGTGGATTTCAGAAGCAAAATGAATATAACCTAAGCTTGCCCGATGGCTTTGTCAATCGAGACGGCCTGGCGCCCTCCGCCGTGCGAACAGCACAATGAAGAAGGGCAACTCTTGTTCTTTTACTCCCAGAACCTCCACCACTTCTTCCGTTTTTGACGAGCTTCCTGCCCCTTTTCCGAGCCTTTATACAACTCTTTTTGAACCTGCTCGGCTTTCTTTTCGCGCTGTTTTTCCAGGCCTTTCTTTTCCTTCTCTTCTTGCTTCTCCACAGCGTCTGTCATTGTTTCCACAGCTTCTCCGCGCTCCTGACCGACCTTTTTCTTCCATCTTTTCCCGCCCTCGGCTTCCTCCTCCTCTTTCATTTCCTCGACGTCGTCATCGGTTCGGGGATCCATTGCCTTGCCATGACCTTTAACCTGTTCCTGCGAGGATGTTTTCTTGCCTGCCCATGTGGGTTTTTCCGCAAAGGCAGGTGCAGTCGCCAGAAAGATCAATCCGATCAGGATACTTGTTAATGCTCTCATTGGTTTCTCCTTTCGAAAGGGGTCTGTCAGAACGAGGTTAAAGTTTTTTCATTCACATGGGTTTCATGTCAGGATCATGTTCAGGAGAACGGGTCTTCATATATTCGTGTTCTTTGGTGAGGTGTTCAAAATAGTGTTGGAATGTCCAGGTCCAGGCGGTCTCCGTGATCATAGCGAAGATCACCTCCTGAGGATTGGGTAGTACTGCTTTAAAACTTCTCAGGATCTTTATCACCTGGTGTCTATCCTGCGAATGCATCAGCACCACACGGTAATGGCCGGAGGCCGGAGTTGCGCCAGTGAACCCAATGGAAGGGTCTATTTCCTCTTTTTTGCGCAATGCTTCAGCTTTTTTGTCGACCGCTTCGCCCACTGTTGAGGTCAACAAATCTTCTGTAACCGGGGTCACTTGAAGTTTTGCTCCACTCTGATCCACGGCGTCGAAGGCAAGGATGCCCGCTTCTGTGTCCTGTTGTGACAATCCCAGGGTAAAACAAATAATGCTGTCATTCATAGGCGGCAAGCCTCCTTGTTGAAAAAAAGGGGTCAAATTAAAGATATTTTTTTCGATCCTGAAGAAAATTCTTGTAAATCCGGTAGTGCTCGGTCTCTTCATAGGCCACGGTACACACGGGCACGTGGTCGAAGCTGTAGATGTTGGCGCCGGCGCACGCGAGGAGAATGGGGGAGTGGGTGGCGATCACGAACTGGGCGTGACCCGCCTGGCTATTTGCACCTAGGATTTTGAGCAACTCAAGCTGACTGCGTGGAGAAAGCGCTGTCTCGGGTTCATCGAGCAGGTAGATGCCCTTGATCTGGTACCGGCTGCGGAAGTAGGACATCAGGGATTGACCATGTGACTGCGTCACCAAAGACTTGCCGCCGAAGTATTTCAGTTGGCCAGGGTCTGATGCCGCCCACTCATCCAGGACATTGGCGAAATCCTTGAAGATCTCGGAGCCGAAGAAGGCTCCGGGGACGCGCCCATTAGACCATTCGAGACAAAGATAATGGTGCAGCTTGCCTTCGAAAGGGTTCACTTGGTAGCGGGTGCCCGCAGGGGCACGCCAAATGTGGATACCACAGGCGTGGGCCAGCGCCTCGAGGAGGGTCGACTTGCCTGTGCCGTTCTCGCCGACGAAAAAAGTTACAGGTGTGTCAAGGGCTAGATGTCTGGTTTGATGAAAGAGGGGCAGGCTAAAGGGATAGTTTTCACGGGTGGGGTATTTCTCAGGCAGCAGTGTGATGCTTTTTAGATGAATGGGCATTGTATTCTCTTTTCTCGGTGAGTATAAATCAACATTTGCCCCTATTATATTATCCCAACCAAAACTGGGCCTCAACCCCAAAATGGCGCTCCAGCCTGAGCGCTGTGTCAGCGGTCAGGCCTCGTTTGCCGTTGACAATCTCACTTATTCTATTCGGCGGTACGGAAAGATCCCGCGACAGCTGGTTTATGCTGATGTCCATTGGTTCCATGAAATCGTCTCGCAAGACTTCACCAGGCGTCGTAATAGGATCAAGAAAATCTTTGCTGCTCATTATTGCACCTCAACGATAGTCGACGATTTCGACGCTGAAGGCGTTGCCGTCATGCCATTCAAAACAGATTCGCCATTGCTTGTTGATGTGGAAAATCTTGGCGACGGGAAATCTCAGGGAGCTGTAATATTGAGAACGTCGCCTATGTTGTCCCTTGGACAACGAAGAAAATTTTAAGCTGATGTAGGTTCCCCTCCCGATTTCGCTGATGCTGCAGCCTATTTGGTTGTTGAGGTTCCAGAGCCAAGCCCCAAAAGGTCAGGGTCAATATTACTGTTTCGGAAACGACTCTTAAGCAGATTGATGCCGCAGCCAAAAAGCTCGGTATGTCAAGGTCTTCATTTCTTGTTCCCGCCGCACAGAACGCTATCCAGTCCAAGCAATCAGAAGCATCGGTTTAATTGTATTTTCACGGATAACGCCGAGGTCCCCTGCCGGTATTAAGCGTAGCGAAACACCGGACTGGTGCACTGACAGGTTGGCCATTCACTTACTTTTTGGGAAAATACTTCACATTGCCTATATTCTTAAAATCTGAATCTTGAGTCCAAATGGTAGCGTGGAATGCTTTCGCTGTTGCGAGAATAATACTGTCAGCCGCAGGAAGATTATGCTCCAAACTTAGTTTTGAAGCAGCAATCGCCAGTACAGCTGTTAGGTCCACAACCGTTCCCTTTCGCATAGCAACGGCTGCTTGTAACGCTTCATTCTCACTGGACTCTCGCAGAACCACCTTGAAGACCTCATATATCGTTACCGTCGGTACAACAAGCGAAGCCGTGTCATTCAAAGGGCTTAAGAAATGCTTGGCATTCGGCTCATCCGCAAAATATGAAAGCCAGCCCGAAGAATCGACAATATTCATACTCTATCTTCCTCTCGTTCGAACTCCGTATTTATGCCTCTCAAAAACCCGCGGAGGTCTTTAATATCTCGTTCTGGAATGAGTTCGATCCGCCCATCATATTCAATAACCTGCATTTTTTGACCGGGGCGAAGATTTAATGCCTCCCTGACTGCTTTTGGTATGACAACTTGATATTTTGGTGATATGGTTACAGTCTGCATGTCAAAATCTCCATCGATATTATTTCGTGTTACAATAACAGGATCGATAAAGCTTGTCAATTTTGTTGCTGGCCAACGATGCTGCTGGAAGGTGTACGCCCGGCATGGGCGTTAACCTTTCGGCCCCGAGGTGAAGGCCAAAGGGCTTATGGGGTGCTCCCTTCGATCCTGCTCAGGGCAAGGGGGGGGTTCTCCGGGCGAGTTTCCGGGACGTCCGTGACATTTGGACTTCATGGCACTAGTTTGTCCAATTTCTCCTCTCGCGCCAAAGCCTGCCCTCGCGCCACTGACTTACTAACCGCCGAAGGACTGATATTGAGTTCTCCTTATCCCTCCTGAAAATCGCCTTTCTCTCTATGCCCCGGATGATGATGTGATGCAGTGCCCCGGCAGCGTCTATGCGTGCTTTTCGCGGCATGTCCGTCTAACAGCACGTCCCGTTGAGATCATCAAGTCCAAATGTCACGGACGTCCCCAGAAATTACAGAAATTACCAGAAATCACCCAGAAATCACAGAAATCACGCTTTCTGACAAAACGGCTATCCGATGGCATTGGCTCACAGAATGCCAATTGACAGACCAACTCTTCGAACGCCGTAGCCTGCGATCCGTTCCAAGTTCGTAGTCTGTTCCACCCCAGTGACATACTGATTCCTAATTCCCCATAGTGTAGCCGGACCATTGGCCGGTATCGTTTTATGGAATCTTAGAGATAACCTTGCAAAAATAATGTAAATTAAGGATGTTTGTCAAGGAAGGCTGCAATATTGAAATAGGGAAAGAGGGTTTGCCGGATGAAATGGCTGGATCAACTGGGCGATGTGATCCGGAAGAGGTATTCTCAGCTGTAGTGCTGGACGATGGCGTCGCACAGGCCGGGGATGGTGAAATCCTGGGCCTCGATATGGACGGTGAATCCGAGGTCCCTGGCGGTGTCAGACGTAATGGGGCCGATGCTCGCCACGGTGATGCCTAACCCCCAGTTTGAGAGGTGCAAATGAAGCGCAGCGGAATGAGCATCTTTCTCAAAGTTGATGTTCGGGCTTAATCAAATGAATATTCTCTGTAATATTAAGCTGATATCGCCTGGTATATAACCGGTCGATATTTTGGAGGCGGAATAAGCTTGCCCTCTGCTCGTGCAGCTTCCAGCCATAGTCCCTTGGCTTTTTGGACCTCACGCAATGCCTCGTCGGGAGTATCACCGAATGCGGAGCATGCCTCAAGATCAGGTATATCGGCGATGTAACCCTCGTCCTCTTCTGAATAGAAAATGTTGATATGATAGTCCCGCATTAATCATCCTCCAGTTTAAGGTTGTGTTTTTCAACCAGTTTCAGGAACTGGCGCATTTGATATGGTTTTGCTTGGCCCTTGACATTCTGAAGATTTACAAGTTCAGGGATATCAGGCCGGCTAAAAATGTGGTGACTGCCGTCGGTCCGCGATAGCTCGAAACCGAAGCCCTTAACAAGATTTACCATCTCTGCAAACCTTATGTTTTTAGAACCACCAATGATCTGTTTAAGCAATTTTCGTCTGTTCATAATTTATCTTTGATTGGCCGAACATAATCGGACCATTGGCCAGTATTGTTTTACGGAATCTTAAAACTAACCTTGCAAAAAGTAATGTAAAGTGAGGAGGTTTGTCAAGAAAGGTTGAACTATTGAAATAGGGAAAGCGGATTTGCTGGATGAAAGGGCTGGATCAATTGGGTGATGTGATCCAGAGGCGATATTCTTAGCTGTAGTGCTGGACGATGGCGTCGCACAGGCCGGGGATGGTGAAATCCTGGGCCTCGATATGGACGGTGAATCCGAGGTCCCTGGCGGTGTCAGACGTAATGGGGCCGATGCTGGCCACTGTGACGCCTTGAATCAAGCCTTCAAACTTCTCAGGAGGAAGCAGGGCCTTAAAATTTCTCACCGTGGAAGAACTCGTAAAGGTGACCATGTCGATGGAGCGCTGCTCTAAACCGTTAATGAGCGCGTCTACGTTGTCCCTGCACTGTTCGGTCCGGTAGGCAGGCACTTCATCCACAGCGGCGCCCATCTTTCGGACCTCCACCGGCAGGATGGGTCTCGCCTCTTTGGCCCTGGGCAACAGGACCTTTTTGCCTTCCATGGACTCAATTTGAAAGGCCTCTATGATGGACTCCGCCCGGTAGGTCTTGGGGATAATGTCGCTCCTAAAGCCGAACTCTCGCAGCCGCTTTGCCGTGGCCGGGCCGATGGTGGCTGTGCGCATATTTCCCAGGGCTCGCACGTCCCTGCCTTTTT
>Ga0180433_10002725_pt1 | contig 26823 bp, 24 predicted proteins | sample SS_ome_8_FD_132980 | JGI IMG/M metagenome (GOLD analysis project Ga0180433, IMG submission 132980) | Hypersaline lake sediment archaeal communities from the Salton Sea, California, USA - SS_1_D_1 metaG | ecosystem: Environmental > Aquatic > Non-marine Saline and Alkaline > Hypersaline >... | reverse complement strand
TGTTTCAAGAATTTCTTCTATATCTGGTCTTGGTGGCTCATCAGGAACATCAGGTTCAAGTGGTACAAGCGGAAGCTCAGGAACAAGTGGGTCATCAGGAACATCAGGTTCAAGTGGTACAAGCGGCGAAAATTCTCCACCACAAGCAATGATCCAAGTGGTATCATCAGTTCAACAAACAGATATTGATGTAGCCGAAACGATTAAATTCCAGGAAACAACATTTAAGAATGTTAATTTCTACGAACATTCAGATTCAACAAATGAAGATACAATTACAATTAAAGAAGCTGGAAAATATATTATCTCATATAACGTAAGTTTAGAAAATGATTATGCAAACAATGCAATGGCCAGATCTTATGTTACATTGGATGATGTTCCTCTTAGTTATTCATATTCATATAGCACATATTTAATTAACACTAGAATGTTTAACGATACAAATACTGCCACATTTATGATTGATACTACTGCTGGAGCAGAAATCAAAGTGTGGACAGAAGGTTATCCATACGATGATGGATGGGGAAATACGAATGCTAATTTTGCAACACTAACTGGAGAATGCTGGTTAACAATCGTTAATGCTGCTGGTCAATCAGGTACATCAGGAACATCAGGAAGCTCAGGCTTCTTCGGTGGAAACAGTCAGTTATATTCTTTTGCAGAAGATACAACAGGCGCAAGTATTGTAAGCGGAGAATTGAAATTTGATTTTGATCAAGATACTCCATCTTCAATTGCAAATCTGTATATTAGCAATAACAATTTCTATGGCAATGACAGTAGTAATTGGATTGATAGTTTTGATAATTCAACAAATATTATAAAAGGGCAAATAAGAATATACAAACAATATGATCCTTCTTCTCAATATATATTTGACATTACAGGGTCAGTTCAAAATCAAGGATCATATAGAGTAGTTCCTGTTGATTTTGTTGATCGTGACTTACCAATATTTGCAGATGGGCAAAGTATTGTAGTCGCATTTGCTCAAGCAGGAAACGCAGGAACAAGTGGTTCATCAGGATCATCTGGTACATCAGGAACAGGCGGCGGAGCAGAAATTACAGATGCACATGAATGGTTGAAAGCACAAACATTTAAAGAGACAGATTTAGTATTTGATGCTACAACTTTATGGAATCTTGAATTAAATCAAGTAACAACATTAACATTAACAGAGAATAGTGTTATAGAAGCACCTTTTAATCAAAAGGCTGGTGGTTCATATCAATTAACAATAATTAATGATTCTACATCATTATTCACTGTTAGTTGGGATCCTATTTATAAATGGGAAAACAATCAAGCTCCTACATTAGCGTCCGGATTAGGGGAAAGAACAATCTTTGTATTTACTTCAGATGGAACATATATGTATGGTAAAGTATTCTGGAGGGAGACATAAATGACTATGTGGGCTAATGTGAAAGGTGCGGACGGACCTTTCTATCCCTATGAAATCAATCAGTCTATATTATGCTCAGAGAAAGATGCAACAAGTTTAAATTTCGATTATTCATATCCCACTGGAACAGAAAATAAATTTTATAGATATCGTCACATTTTTAGTAGTTGGGTAAAAAGATCATCTTCTGCAGCCAGAAAACAATATATTTTTGGTTACCGTAGCAGTACAGTCACTACATTGAGAGTTGGGTTTGAAACTGACCACCAATTTGTTATAGAGGATTATAGTGGGGCTTGGAGAACTCAATTACACACAACAAATTTATTTCGTGATTTAACAAATTGGATGCATATTTTTTATATTTATGATTCTACTCAAACAGTTGAATCAGATAGAGTTAGACTTTGGATAAATGGTAACAGAATTACAGATTTTGCAACAGAAACTTACCCTGCATTAAACGATCCAACTATTTTATATGATCCAGGTACTGTTCAACAGGGAAGATTGACAGCAGGAAGGTTAACTGACGGCACAGAATACACCCAACGTGGTTATATGGCAGAGACTCATATTATTGATGGGTGGGATTGTACTAATTTTGATTTGATAACAGTTAATGATTTTGGTTATGAAAAGAACGGTTCATGGGTAGCTCGAAAATATAAATATCGTGGAAAAGAAGGTTATGGTAATTATGGCGGTTACTATACTTATGCAAATGCTGGAAATTTAGGTCAGGATTATTCAGGAAATAATAACCATTTGACTTCAGTCAATTATACAACCGATAATCAAGTAACTGATTCTCCAACAAATAATCATTGTACTTGGAATGAAGCTGATGCTTATTCTGAAGCTGATGGTAGAATGAGATACGGCGGGCTTCAATTTCATTATACATCTACAACTTGGTTAACATGTCGAGGCACTTTCTCTGTTGATTCAGGTAAATGGTATTATGAATCACATAAAAGAGAAAATGCAAGATATTATATGATGTCCTGGTTATGGAGTAATTATAGAATAAGAGCTGTTAATCATTACCCTGGTGGCGCATCATGGCCACTTGGAGCGTCTTTATATTCAAATACAGGACTTACAAATTATTATATTTATAGAGCAGGAAGTTCTATTAATACAGGAGTAGCTATTGTCTGGGCAACGGATGTAATGCTATCTGCTATAGATGTTGATGAAGATAAAATATGGTTTGGAGTTAAACAACTTGACGGAACGGTATTGTGGTTCGATTCTTCCGGGGGAACAACAGGAGATCCTGAAAATGGTTTGAACCCAACGTGTACTGGCATATTTGGAGATTATAAACCAATTGCTCCTTCATGTGCAACATATACAGATGCGAATGGTGTTACATATAATTTTGGTCAATGGCCCTTTGAAGCACAACCGAAGGGATTTAAATCATTATGTTCAAAAAATATTGATGAATTAATTGTTAAAGAACCATATAAATATAACTCAGGTATTTTAAGAGTAGGCGATGGAGTTGATGGTAGATTAGTTGAATTTAATGAAAATGCTAATGATATGGTCATTATTAAAGGTCGGGATATTGCTTATAACTGGGTATTAGCTGATAAAACAAGAGGTGATTATAAAAACTTTGTAATTGACGTTGCATTTCAAGAGTGGAGCCCTCCTGCTTCAGGTTATGGTGGAGTTGGAGATTTGAGAAAAAATAAATATGAGTTAGTGAATACACCATCATTGGGATTTCAAAATGTCAATAACAACTTATCTAATTATATAGATTACCAATGGAAATTTGGAAAACAATATGGTCTTACAACAGTTGAATGGGTCGGAGACTTTTCAGCTGCTAAAAAGATTTATCATGGTCTTGGAAGAGAACCTCATATGATATGGGTAAAATGTAAAGAACTTGCTTATCCATTTGTTGTCTATCACAGAGGAATGGCTAATGGTGGTTATGATGGCTCAGCATATTATATGGTTTTAGATTCTAATCCAGGTAGAGTGGCAGCATCAAATGTTTGGATAACAAGACCAAATTCAGAGTATTTTACTGTTGGTCCTGCAAATGGAGTTAATCAAGCAGGATATAATTATATTGCTTATGTATTTACTTCTATTCCTGGTTATAGTTATTTTGGAGCAATTGGGGAATCAGGGTCTACTGATGGAACATTTATGTGGTGTGGTTTTAATCCTGCATGGTTTTTACATACTCAAGTAACTGTTGCATCAAACTGGATTATAAAAGATAGATATAGAGAACATAATAATCCATTTGCTTTAACATTAGTTCCTGATCTACCGAATACAGAATACTCAGCAAATAACCCGATGGACTTTTGTTCATCAGGAGTAAAACAAAGAACAGCGAGGACCGCAAATGGTCTTTCAATATATGCTGCATTTGCAGAGACTCCTTTTAAATATACTAATGCGAGGTAAAATATGTGGATAACTGAAGACAATTTTGTGATTAGACGCCCAAGGGCAATAACAATCGATGGTGTTAATCATCCACCTGACATTTTTACAGAGTGGAGTCAATGGGAACTTGCATCTGTTGGTATTAAAATCTTTGTTGAACAAGGGTTTGATGCACAATATTATGATGCAACAAGTGTGAATGACGTAGAAGTAGATGGGGTTGTAACTCGTTCCTATGGAACAAAAGAAAGGTACACCCTAGCACAGTTAAAACAATTGAAAATCAACGAAGTTAATGAACAAGCATATGATAAACTACAACCTACGGATTGGTATATTGTTAGAAATACAGAAATTGGAGACCCTATACCATCGGAAATAACAACAGAAAGAGCGTCTATAAGAACAATTGCAAACGACTCAGTGGATGAAATAAATGCTGAAACAGATTATGCAACATTAACACAATATCAAGCAGATTGGGGAGAAACTCCCTAGTTATACAAATAAATATTTAGAACAAAAATAAAATTGAAAAGGGAAAGGATTAATCTTAATGAAAGCTAAAAAGTCTGATATTATGAAAGTTTATTCTGTACTGGAACAAATGAGCAGAGGAACACACCAAATTAAATTTAGTTATTTTATAGCAAAGAATAAAAAGAAACTGAAAGATGAAGTTGAATTATTAAAAGAATTAGCAGTGCCATCTGAAAAATTTCAAGAGTATGATGTTAGGAGAGCAGAGTTGGCAAAGTCTTTAGCTGACTGTGATAGTGCAGGAAGACCAATTATTAGAGATAACACTTATGTTATTGTTAAAAATAAAGAAAAATTTGATAAACAAATTGATGCTTTAAAAGAACAATATGAAGATGCAATAAAAGAGTTTGATGAAAAAATTGGTGCATACAAAGAAATTTTAAAAGAAGAAATGGAGTTTGATGGTCATGCAATTAGGATTCAAGATCTTCCTGAAAAGATTGAACCAGCCCTAATTGAACTATTTATGGATACCGGTCTTTTACAAGAATAAGAACAAAATATAAAAGACCTGGAGGATAAATTAATGGATTTTTATGGAATAAATCTAACTGGCGACTTAGATGTCGATGTTGATAATCAATATGATATTGGCGAAGTTGCAAAAAGATTAAAAAATGTTTATGCAGTTACATTTGAAGGCGAATCATCATCTGCACAATGGGGTGATCTTGCGGAAAAATATACATGCACAGAAGAATGTTCAGTGGGAACAGTTGTTTGTGTATCTTCAGATGAAAGTGTTGATATAGAGCCATGTACAGAAGATTTATCTTCTGCATACGTTGGAGTTGTTTCAGCGGCTCCAGGTTTTATTATGAATGCTAAATTAAAAGATGGCGAAGTCGTTGGATTGGTTGGGAGACTTCCGGTGGATGTTAGAGGACCAATCAAGAAAGGCGATTTCATTGTGCCAACAGTTTATGGTTGTGCCAGAGCAGGACTTGAAGGTGAAGAACAATATAAAATCGGTGTTTGTAATGAAAATAAAACAACAGAAGAAAATGGTTTAGTAGAATGTATTATTAAATAAGGAGAGATAACCAATGACAGTCTCAGCAGGTAATAAAGCGCTAGCATCTGATTATGAAGCCTTAGCGAATAGAGTTGACGATTGGTTTACTAATGATTGTACAGCTTGCGTATTTGGAGACCCAAATCAAACGAGTGGATGGGGTGGGGATACTACTCCCCAAGTTGTTCCGGGTGATGAAATGCTATCAGATCAAATGAATGAGATAATTGATAGATTAAATATCGGAGTTAATATAACAAGCGTTTCAGGAACTATAGCAAGGTTATCTCCAGGCGATTATGTTTTAGCTTCACAATATAATACTGCAGATGCAAAAGAAATATTATTAAGAGCACAAAAGAATAACATTGTCCCAACAGAGTTATCTTCAATCTTAGGAACAAGTGATCAACGAACAACATCATATTCATCAGACATCAATGCTGTATTTAGATATACATTTAGTACATTTAATGAAGCTAGATACTTTTTTAATTCTGGAGGATCTTTAGATTTAAGTGGAGTACAAAGCGGTGGTTCTGGCGGTACAGGAAAAGACACTTTAGGAATCAGAGCTATTTTAACAACTATGGGTATTATTTCAATGAATTATACCTTAACAACACAATCTGGTTCTGGTGGTACAACTACAACTATTGGTTATTATGATTTAACCACAAGTTATCAACAAATATTTCAACAAGCAGGAACTGGAGCATACTCCAATGCTTATGTAACTTTACAAGCTAGACGTAGTCCTCTTGGTGAATATGTTGAAGTTAGATTTATTGTTTCTCCAGAAGCAGGAAGAACAGTAGATGGCACAACAACAGCATATGCAAACTATAAAAAACTGGATGATCAACCAGCACCATCTAGTAGTTTTCAACTTCAAATTGACCCACCTTCAACAGTAACAGTTGAGAATACATTTGAATAATAGAAAGGACTAATTATGGATTCAAGGCTTGTAAAAGCTTTAGATTTTTCGAACTTTAGAATGATTCTTTCAACAAGACAAAAGAATCTAAAGCGACTATTTGAAAACAAACTTCTCTTTCATTATAACTCGGGGATCTTTAAAGCGACCCCCGAGTTCCTTGCGTTTTTAGTAACAGTTATTATGAGAGAAAAACAAGATGGTTTTATTTTTATTGATCAAAATGATACTCCAATACACATTGAAGATTTAGATAATTTTTATAATGAAGCTTTCAATAAATATAAAACAGCACTAAAACAATATTATGATAGTCATCAAAAGTTGAACGAAGCAAAGGATATAAGAAAGGCAGTGGACTGGGAAGATGCAAAATGAAAAAGGATTTCTTCTATACGCAAACTATAGCGACAAAATCAATTATGCAACATTAGCTGTATGCTGTGCGTTATCTATAAAATCTTCCCTTGTAAATAATAATGTTACAGTTGTTTTAGATAAAAAGAGTAAAAATCAATTACAAAAAAGTCACTCAAAAGAAATTATTTCAAAAGCATTTGATAATATTATTGTATCGAAAAAACAATTTCAGTCTTTAAAACGAAGACATTTTAATTCACCTTGGGAAACATTCTCAACTCCCTTCAATAATAAGCATAGGATTCTTGCTTACAATCATTCCCCCTACAAAGAAACAATTTTACTTGACACTGATGTTATCGTAATGAACGATGATTTTGATTCTATTTGGGGGTGCGATTCTGATTTTTTAATGAACAGAAAAGCAATTGATTTACAAGGGAAACCATTCGGATCAATCGAAGATCAAAAACTTTCTATCAATGGAATACCTATGTATTGGGCAACACAAGTGTATTTTAAAAAAGGAAAGTTTGCAAAAACATTTTTTGACTTGGTAAATTATATCAAAGAGGAATATAATTATTTTCGATTTCTGTATGAATTTCCAGATGGTCATTACCGCAATGATTATGTTTTTAGTATCGCCGCTCATGTAATGAATGGGTATATAAGTGGCAACCAAAGATCATTTCCAATTGATACAATTTTGACATCATATCAAGAAGATACTATAGCACATATAAAAGATTCTAAAGAAATAATTTTTCTTTCAACAAACATGGATGAAAAATGGAAATCAGTTTTAGTAAATGTAAAGGATATGAATATTCATGTTATGAATAAAATGGAATTAACTAGAATAAATGGCGAGTTCATTCGATCTTGTATGGAGAAACTATGAATAAAGGATATCTAACATTAGCTCAAAATGGAACTCATGATTATGTAAGAATGGCTTATGTGTTAGCAATGAGTCTTAAATTATCACAAGGCCCTGATGCTAAATTATCTGTTATTGTTAATGAAAATGAAGAAATTCCTTCAAATTATTTATACATGTTTGATAAAATAATTAAAGTACCTGTTCCAGAAGATGAATGGAAAATTCAAAATAAATGGATGTATTTTGATTTAACACCATACGATGAAACAATTGTTTTAGACGCTGATATGTTATTCCTTACAAATCATGATTGGTGGTGGGATTTTTGTTTTATTGATGATCTATTATTCTGTGAAAGAGCTTTGAATTTTAAAGGGGTTGAAACCGATTCTGATTATTACAGAAAGGTTTTCACTGAAAATTCATTGCCTAATCATTATACTGCATTATTTTATTTTAAAAAGAATAAGGAAAATGAAAAATATTTTCAGTTAGTAAGATTGATTTTTGAGAATTGGAAAGAATGGTACAATCACATTTTAAAAAATCCTCCTAAACATGTAAGTGGTGATGTTGTTTATTCAATGGCTTCAAAAATAATGTTTAGAAATAATATGAAAGCAATTTCTCCATTTATGAGACTTGTTCATATGAGAAATAAACTTCAAGATTCAAAATTATCAGGAGATTGGACTAAAACATTAAGATGTGATTTTATCAATCAAGAACATAATATTTTATTAAAGGTTAATAATATTGTTCAAGAATATCCTTTTCATTATATAGAGAAGTCATTTTTGACAGATGAGGTGGTGATGCTTTATGAAGAAAAAATGCTACGTTTACTACGATAAGAAAAGTGGTAGAATAACTGAAATTTTAAAGAAAAGAAATCCTGGAAGGGCAGTTTATATCGAGTGTGATATCTCAGATGTAATTGGTTTCTTAGATAATAGTTGGAATTTAAATGAATATGTTGTTGCTTATAAAAAAGATGAAGATAAAACTGTTATAATGAAAAAAGAAAATATTGTAAGATTAAGACAAGAGAGCGCAAAATTATATAAAATACCAAACAGAAAAAAAGAAACTGAATTAATTCTAACATATTACCCTGATAATATTCTAGAAGTAAGATTTGATATGTCATTGATCAGTCCTTTATATACAACAGATTTTAAGGAAGAAATTGAATTTGAAAAAGGGACTGAAATAAGATTGTTTATTAATGATAAAAAATCAGGGGAAGTTTATAAAGAAATATTATTTGAGGCACAGGAATTACTGGAAAAAGGATTTATGTTTTTTAGACTTCCAGATGAATGCTACTCTAAAAATATATCGTTTTATACATACAAATTATTAAATTCTTATTCATGGTCCGTTGGAAAATATAAAATTAAATCTCCAATGAAAGATAATATCAAATATGATATTCACAAAGCAGATATTAAAAGAAAAGATAATTTTGATTATAGCTTAATATTTACTCCAATAAAAAATAGCTTAAGTGTTAAAAATAACATTGAAGATTTGGAGTTATCCAGAGTCCATAACCACCTTGAATTTTTTATAACTGATTATTATGATCCGCATGTTCTTCATGGAAAATTCAATATAACAGAAGAAATGCTTCAAGATAAAGAATTTCAAATATTGTTTGATGATAAAATAGATAATTTTGAAAATAAAGCTATTCTATACAATCATAAATATATCAGTGTTCTATTGGAGATGTAATGATTCCTATAACAAAATTTGATGTTATCTTTATTTCATATGATGAAGATAATGCGGATGAAAACTGGGTTGATTTAAAATCAAAGTGTCCTTGGGCAAAAAGAGTTCACGGAGTTTATGGTTCTGATGCGGCACATAAAGCTGCTGCTGCGGAATCAGATACGGAAAGGTTCATAACTGTTGACGCAGATACAATTGTTGAAGATGAATTTTTTAATACTCATTTAGATGAGAAGATATCTGAAGATCCAGAGATTGTTGTGAGTTGGAGTAGTAAAAATTATATGAACGGTTTAGTGTATGGGAATGGAAGTTTAAAATGTTGGACAAAAACCTTTGTCAATAATATGAAGACTCATGAATGTTCAAATAGCCCAGGCAATAGAGTTGAGTTCTGTTTTGAAAAGGGTTACAAACAAAGTAATAAGATTTTGTCTACAACATATCCAAATGGTTCTCCAAGACAAGCATTTCGCTCAGGATTTCGTGAGGGAGTTAAGATGTGTCTTGATCAAGGGGCAAGAATTAAACCAGAAAATTTAAATGATCAAATTTTTTGGAAGAATATGATTAGACTTTTAGTTTGGTGCTCAATTGGTCGGGATGTTGAAAATGGAATTTGGGCAATTTACGGTGCAAGACTTGGATGCCACATGATAAATTTAGATGACAACTGGGACTATATTAATGTTCGTGATTTTGAATACTTGAATAAACTTTGGTACGAAAAGATTTCCCTAAAATATGAGTCTTATACCAGCCAATATATATGCACAAAAACAGGATATGGGTGGCATGAGAATAAAGTTTTAGAAGATATTTCTTCTTTGGGTTATGATCTAAGAGAATTGCTAGGATTGAAGGTTGCAGATATCGAACCTGAACAATGTGAGTTCTTTAGAAGTGTGTTCATCAATCCAAATAGAATAGAAAGAAACGAAGTATGAAAATAATATTTGTTACATATCATATGGGCACTCAAGGTTCTTATTTGAATCATTTGGACTTGCAACAATATTTGAAGGACGTTGAAGGGCATTCAATTAAATTTTATTGTAGTAATGTTAAACATCTTTTTAATGTAATTGAGAATTCAAGGAGAAAATATACATTTAAAAAAGGCGAGATCAAAATCTTAAGAGAAGATATATTTGATTTAGATGCAACTGTCATAACAGATTTTAAAACTCTCATAGCATTAAGCAAATTTAAAATTAATGTGATCTGTAACAAAATTCTTATAATGGATTCAGTGGAGTTATCATATCATTTGAAAGGAATGAAACATGCAAGATTTTATTACGATGGTGATATTCGTACTCACCTTAGAGGGATCTATGCTAGCGAGATTGTTTTTCTCATGCCCCCTAATAACATCAAATTATTTAGCACAAAATACCAAGAGTTAAATTGTCGCCCATTTTTTAAACATATCAATATAGATATGTTAAATACAATAGAATGTAAAAATCTTGATGGATATTTTTATAGATGGGACGTAGAAGATAATGATAGAGAAATAAAAGATAAGTTTGGAAACGAATGTTATTCATTTCATCCATCATGGACAACCAACAAAGCTGGTGTGAAAGTCCCATTAAATTATACTGAATCAGAACATTTATTCGATTATAAAAATTTAATCTACAGACGTCGGTCTTATTTAGCATATGAGGAACAATTCGGTAGATTGATATTCGAGTATATCCTTCTTGGGAAGACCGTATATTTCTTAAATGAGAAGCATACAGAAGATGGTTTGAGTGACTATTTGACACATTTTGATATACGTTTTTGTGTCAAAAAGATAACAACCACAAGGGAAGAATTAACTGAAAAAATGAAGGTTTATACTGATAAACCATGGGAGGCGGGATGCCATCAATAGAGGAAAAACTAAAAGAAACAAAAAAGAAACTTGATTCGATTTCCCCACATTTCTGTGCTGCTAAATGGTTACAAGTAACATTACATTTACACCTTGGGCAAAATCATTCATGCCACCATCCAGGAACACACCATATTCCTGAAGAATGCATTTCAAATCCTTCTATGCTCCACAACACTCCATATAAAAAAATAACGTGGGGACATATGTTAGCAGGTGATAAAATTAATGAATGTGCATATTGTAATAACATGGAAGATGAAGGGAATATTTATAGCGATAGGATACTAAAAAGCACTGAAGATTGGGCAAGCCCTTATATAGATGATATACTTGAAAATCCTTTTGTTGATATAAATCCAACATACGTTGAAGTGAATTTCAGCCATGTTTGTAATTGTCAATGTGCATATTGTTCGCCCTGGATAAGTTCATCGTGGGAAAAGGATATAGTTGACAATGGACACTATCCAACAAGAAAAACATTTGGGAAATTAGACCCTATAAGAACTCCGATAGAAGGACATAATATTTATAAACAAGCATTTTGGGAGTGGTGGCCAGAGTTAGTTGAAACATTACATCACTTTCGTATAACTGGTGGGGAACCATTATTACATAAAGATACGTTTAAAATAATGGACGATTTATTACAAACCCCACGCCCACAATTACATTTTTCTGTTAATACAAACCTATGTGTTGATGAAAAATTAATAGATAAGTTTTTAGAAAAATGCAAATTGCTTATTGAAAACAAATGTGTAAAACAACTTCATGTATATTCAAGTTGTGAAGCATACAAAGAGGCAGCAGAATATTCTAGATGGGGATTGGATTATAATTATTGGTGGAAATGTATTGATAAATTGTTACAGATTGACAACATTAAATTTGGTATTATGGCTACTTATAATATATTTAGCGTTGCTTCATTTTTGGATTTTATAACAGATGTTTACAAAAGAAAGTTAGTCCATGACAGGAAAATAGTATTGGACGTTCCTTTTTTGAGACATCCTGACTTTCTATGTGCTAATATATTAACTCCTGATTTCTTAAAATATATAAAGGAATGTGTGACATTTATAAAGAGTAACCAAGAAGATTATCATGGCAAATTTGGATTTATGAATTTTGAATATGATAAATTCAAAAGAATATACAAGTCTATGGAAACAGCAATACAAAATGATCATTCATTAGAAAGACACGATTTTTATAATTTTGTCAATGAATGGGATAAGAGAAAGAATACGAATTTTTTGAAAACATTTCCGGACTATGAGAAATTTTATAATTTGTGTGAAAGGAGTTAATGTGAGCATGGTAAATTTATTACATGATTTAACACAAGCAATTGATAAATATAATTTGGATTTCGATGCATTTGCTTATGGTCAATTAAAGAGTAAGCAATGGATTATCGATGAATTAGAAGCAATGAATAACCCATATTTAGGAGTTGTCTTTAACTTATGTGGGTGGTATGGTTTACTACCAGCTATGATGTTCAATGCGAGAATAAAGGCTAAAAAAATTAGATCATTTGATATTGATGAATCATGTTGGATGATTGCTGATCAAATGAATAAAACTCATATTCAAGATGAGTGGAGATTTAAAGCAATAATTGAGGATATAAACAATATCAATTTTGAAACGCATACATGGGAAGGGTGGTCAAACGTTGCAATGGATTATATATCTGTGACTGAATCACCTGATACTATAATAAATACTTCATGCGAGCATACAAATGATGAATGGTATAAAAACATACCAAGCGGAAAATTAGTTATCTTACAATCAAATGATTATTGGGCAGGAGATAAACATATAAATTGTTGTTTTGATTTTGATGATTTTTCAAACCGATACCCTATGAAAGATGTTTTATATCATGGGCAAAGAGCATTTGAAAAATATACACGCTTCATGAAGATAGGAAGAAAATAATGTATAAATATAAAGATGTTAGAGCAGTTCATATTGAGTTAACAGAGAGATGTAATTTGGCCTGTCTCATGTGTGACAGAAATATAAATGGTGGAGAAGTAAATCCATATTTGGAAGGACGAACATTATCATTTCAAGATATTCATCAAGCATTCATCCCATCATTTATTAAACAATTGAAGAAGGTTTACTTTTGTGGAAACTATGGTGATCCAATCCTTGCAAGGGATTTACTACAAATTGTCAAATATTTCAGGAGACATAATGAATCTTTGAATATAGGTGTAATAACAAATGGTTGTTCTAAACCATCAATGTGGTGGAGAGAATTAGCCAAGGTTGTTAGCTATGTTCGATTTGGCATTGATGGTCTTTGTGATACACATAAAATATACAGACAAAATGTAATATGGGATTTGGTTGTGAGAAATGCAAAAGCATTCATTGATGCTGGAGGGTATGCAATTTGGGATTATCTTGTATTCAAACACAATGAACATCAAGTAGTCGAAGCGAGTTTACTTTCAAAGGAATGGGGATTTAAAGAGTTCGTTGTGAAGAAAACAGGACGGTTCTTTTCAACAGCATCATTGAAAGGAAAAGACGAACATCAAGGATTAGAAAAACCAACATGCGCTTGTAATATAAATGATGCATTGAAAAAGGAAAAAATTATTCTTGAAAAGTATGGTAGTATGGATCACTATCTTGATAATGTCGATATAGATTGTAAGGCATTAAAAAATAAGGAAATATATATTTCAGCGGAGGGTATTATTTTACCTTGCTGTTGGTTAGCAGGACAGATGTATAAATGGTTCCTTCCACCACAGGCTGCTCAAGTTTGGGAAATAATTGATAAAGAAAAGATGAACATGAGATCAATTAAAAATGTTTTGGATAGCGGTATATTAGATGAAATTGAAAAGCGTTGGAAGTGTGAATCTATTGCTAATGGTAAATTGAAAACATGTGCTTTAAAGTGTGGGAAAGAATTAGATGCGTTTGGAGATCAATTTAAATGAGCAAATATATTGCAATGAAATCAACACATAAGGGATTGTTTCTTGAAATTGAGCTTGGATCGGTTTGTAATTATCAATGTAGTTATTGTCCTCCACAATTACATTGCGGCAACATATGGCTTCATGCAAATTTTTTAACTGACTTCATTGAATTTATAAACCCTTCACATGTTTTATTGGTTGGCGGTGAGCCAACATATTATCCACAAATAAATGATCTATTAGAATTTTTAAAAGAAAGAGAAGATAGAGTTATTGATATAACATCAAATGGTAGCAAACCTTTAAAGTGGTGGAAGAAATACAAAGATTATATTGATATTATTACACTATCTTATCATTTAGAATTTGCATCCCTTGATAAGTTTAATCAAGTTGTAGAAGAAATTTCACAAGATAAAATAGTAACTATTAATGTCTCGATGATTGTGGATAGGTTTGATGAATGCTTACAAGCTGCAAAAGAATTAACTAAACATAAAAATACTTTTGTTTGTTTAAAAGCTCTTAATAATATCAAAACTGGAAAACTATATGAATATACACAAAGACAATTGCAAATGATGGCACAAGTTCATTCTCCTAAAATACAAACTACACATAATAAACACAGTGTTGATTTCTATGGTTTAAGAAAAGACATGACTTTAGAAAAACAAATTGCTCAAAAAGTTATATCTAATAATGAAAATAATTATAAGGGATGGAAATGTTGGAAAGGTATTCAATATTTAAGGATAAATGAAAATGGAGATGTATTTAAATGTGCTAGAGATTTGGGGCGTAAACCATACGGAAATATACAACATTTAGATTTCATAATACCAACTGAACCTGTAGTTTGCGAATACGACCAATGTTTTTGTTTAACAAATCTTAAGTGTATTAATAAGGAAAAAATATGAGAACATTTTGTATTTTACCTTGGATTCATTTGTCTAGTCGTCCTAATGGAGACATGAGACTTTGTTGTACTGCCAATGCATCGTCGTCATATGAAGGCAATAGAGAAACAGGTATTTTAAAACATGATGATGGTTCCAAAGCAAACTTCAGGAAGAATGATATTTATTCATCTTGGAATAGCAAATACATGAGAGACGTTAGAATTAAAATGCTGACAGATCAAATACCATCTCAATGTATTAAATGTTTTGAGGAAGAAAAATCTGGCCATATAAGCAAAAGAATTTGGGAAACTGATTACTGGTCAAGGCGTGTTGATATTGATAAACTAATTGAAAATACAAATACAGACGGTTCAATTCCTGAAAAGATTCAATATTTTGATTTAAGATTTGGAAGTAAATGTGATCTTAAATGTATGATGTGTACACCAAATGATTCATCAATGTGGATTGGAGATTGGAAAAAGATATATCCACAGATTAAAAATAACTCATTAAGAGAACAATGCACATGGAAAAATGATGCCTCATATAATTGGTTTAAAAACAATCCCAAATTCTGGAAGCAATTGTATGAGCAGATTCCTCACATGCAACAACTATATATGGCGGGAGGAGAGGCATTAATAATAAAAGAATATGATCAACTACTTGATAAAATTATAGACATGGGGTATGCAAAAAATATAACCCTAAGATATAATTCAAATGGTTTAACTATATCCAGGGAACTTATTGAGAAGTGGAATCATTTCAAGCATGTAAGGTTTCATTTTTCCTTGGATTCTATCGACTACATGAATACATATATTAGATACCCATCAGACTTTTATAATGTTATTGAAAAGCTATGGTTGTTAGATGAGACTCCTGATAATGTTGAAGTAACAATTGCTTGTGCTGTTCAAGCATTGAATATATACTATATACCTGATTTGATTCTTTGGAAGTTAAATCAAAAGTATAAGAAGATTAATAAATATCCAGCAGGGGCAGGGTTGATTAATTTTCATTTAGTATATCTCCCATTATTTTTTAATGTTAAAGTTTTACCACAATGGTTTAAAAATAAAACAGAACTTAAATTTGAAATGTTATATGCAGAGCTACAAGAGTATGATGAATTTCCGCTTTTTGACAAGGATCCATATGGAATTCAGAGATTACAAGGATTAGTAAAATTTATGAAGTCCGATGATTGGTCATATAGATTGCCTGAATTAAAAGAGTTTGTTAAGTTAGTTGATAAAACAAGAGGTACAAATTTTGATCAAGCATTCCCTGAAATGAAGGGGGTTTTATGAAATTCTTTTGTTCATTACCTTGGATCAATTATTCAACAAGATCGAATGGTTATGTAAGAGTTTGTTGTAATGCAAATCAGGGGCCAACAAATGGAATTTTATATAAAGATGATGGAAGCCCCTATACATACAAAGATAATATTAATACTACACGAAACTGCAAATTGTTAAAAGAAATAAGATTGAAATTATTAAAAAAAGAATGGCATCCCGAGTGTATCAGATGTCAAAAAGAATATGAAAGTAAAGAGGGTGATTCTTCTCTTTGCACAATGGATATGAAAGAGGGGCATTTCAATTTTAAAGATGCAGTTAACCAAACAAATACTGATGGTAGTATTGATACAGATAAAGTTCCAATCTTTCATTACGATTTGAGATTTGGGACTAAATGTAATTTAAGATGTAGAATGTGTTTTGCAACTGATAGTGATAGCTGGTATAAAGATATATGTGAAGTTTATAATTCAAATTCTTTTATGGACTTGGGCGAAAAAATTGAAATCGTTAAAGAGAATGGAAAGTATGTAGCAAAGAATGATCCTTATGGATGGTACAATGAAAAAATATTTTGGGATAACATAAAGGCTCATATACATGAGTTGAAATCGATTTATATTGTTGGTGGTGAACCAATGTTGATCTCACAACATTTCGATTACTTGAAATATTGTATCGAATCAAACAATGCTCATAATATTGGATTAAGTTACAATACTAACGCAACTGTAATTCCAGATGATGCATTTGATATATGGGAGCATTTTAAGAATGTTCATTTTGGCGTAAGCGTTGATGGTTTTGAAAGATTAAATGAATATATAAGATATCCAAGTAAATGGAAAGTTGTAGATAGAAATATAAAAAAGATTATATCGAAGAAAAGATATTCTTTAACAATAGCAACAACAATATCTATATTTAATATTTTAGATTTTCCAAATTTAGTGCGATGGGCAGCAACAATCAACAATAAGAAATTTCTTATTAAACCACATCTTCTGCATGGGCCAAGCATATATAATATCAGGATGTTTCCTGTTGAGTCAAAACGAACTATTGAAAACAAATTATTGAATGAAATAGAAATGTTAAAAAAAGAAGGATATCCTCAAAATATAATTGACAAGACTAATGGATATATAAAATCATATATAAATTTCATGAATGGTGGCGATCAATCTGAGCATATCCCAAACTTTTGGTCAATAAATAAAAGGATGGATGAAAATAGAAATCAAATGATTGATAATTATATACCAGAGGTATCTAAACTTTTAAAAGCTGAAATGACACAAGGAAATGAATATAAACGAATGTTACCATCAATCGAAGGGTTATGTTTGGATATCGAATTGGGCAATGTATGTAATTATAATTGTAGTTATTGTCATCCCGTAACACACTCTGGATCAACATGGCTACCTTATGAAAATCTAATTAGATTTATAGAAAAGTCAAAAGCATCGGGTGTCATATTATGCGGTGGTGAACCAAGCCTTTATCCTGACATAACAAAATTATTAATATATCTTAAATCAAAAAAAATTCATGTAGTATTTATAACAAACGGGAGTCGCTCATTAGATTGGTGGAAAAAACATTGTGAGTTTATTGATTATTTAGTTATTTCATATCATCTAGAATATGCATCATTGTCTAGCATAAAAGAAAAGGTTAAATATTTATCAAATCATTTAGATATGGGTATGAGCATTTCAATGATTCAAGATAGGTTTGATGAATGTTTACAAATATCAGATGAATTTAAAAACATTGGAAGTAATGTAATATTGAAAGCATTAAAGAATAACAAAACAAAAATGCTTTATGATTACACTCAAGAGCAATTAGATAAAATGAAACCTGAGGATTCTCTACAAGACCTTGACCCTTTTGTTGAGTATGAAAATAATGTGATTGAAAAGGTTGCTCCAGTTAGGATGGTCACTGAAGGGAAAAATGTTTTTACAGGGTGGAAGTGTTGGAAAGGGATTGATGTAATGAAAATATTGCCTGATGGTAATGTATATGCTTCCGCTTGTGATGTAAGATCAAGCAAAGTGTTATGTAATATAAATGATGATAATTTAAATTTTCCAACCAAGCCGTGTATATGTGATAAATCAGTTTGTTTTTGTCTGACGGATATAAGGAGAATACGAAAGGAAAAATGAGCTTTTTAAAATACTCTCAGGTAAGAAAAATACTAAATGAACAAACAAGTAGATGTAATTTAATATGTCCTGAGTGTGGAAGAAATTCAAATGGAAAATTAAATCCCATGCTTCATTTGGGAGATATAACATTACATGATTATGAAAGAATTGCATCACCAGCATTCTATCAAAAATTAGAGAGAATTATATTCTGTGGTAATTATGGAGATGCAGTTGCATCACCAACATTTGATGAAACGATTGACTTTCTAAGAGAATATAATGTCTGTGTATCTATTCACACAAATGGAAGTTTGAGAAGTAAATTATGGTGGACAAATCTTGCAAAGAAATTAGATCATAATTGTATGGTAATATTTTCTATTGATGGACTTGAAGATACGAATCATTTATATAGAGTTCATTCAAATTACAATAAGATATTAACGAATGCAAAAGCATTCATTGATGCAGGTGGTGTTGCCAGATGGAATTTTATTGAGTTTGATCATAACATACATCAGATAGATCAAGCTATTGAAATTGCAAGAGATTTGGGGTTTAAAATATTTAATATAAAGAAGACAACAAGACATGTCAAAAACAAACATTACATAGAAAATTTTGAACGTAATGTATATGATGGGGATGACAAATTTAAAGATATTTTAAACAAATACGGATCATGGAAGAATTATATCAATCAAACAAAAATATCATGTTATTCAAAAGAGAATCAAATGATTTATATTGATTATGATTTAAACCTATGGCCATGCTGTTGGATTGGGAGTTCTTTATTTTACGATTCACATACAAATATTCAACAAAAACAAATATTTAAATTGATGGAAAGATATGGAAAAGGATTCAATTCTCTAAAACATAAAACAATAAAACAAGTATTAAATCATCCTTGGTTTAAAAATGACCTTGAAGAAAGTTGGAATAATACAATGGATGATGACAATTTTAAAATGATTTACTGCGGAAGAACTTGTGGGCATGAATATAAATCATCTGGATGTTCAGAACCAAATAGAACATTTATAGAGCTATAGGAGTATATATGGAGTGCGTAGCAATTGAACCTGTACATAATTATATCAGGCTTGAATTGAATGTTGGGCATCAATGTAATTATAGATGCCCATATTGCATTGAAAAATCAAACTGGAATAAAAGTAAATGGATAAGTTGGCCACATCTAAAAAAGTTTTTACAGGAAATGATTGAAATAAATAAAGAAAAACAATTTGGTATATATTTATGTAATGGAGGCGAACCAACATATCATCCACAGATTGATGAAATATTCACATTCTGCGAACCCTATTTTTTTCAATTAACAACAAATGGAAGTAGACCAATTTCATGGTGGAAAGATAGGTTAAAATATATAGATGATTTGGCAATCTCATGCCACTATACAGAGATTGATAAAGAAGAATTTATTAATAAAATCAAATGGATTACTAATCGAAGACATGTGACATTAATCTTTCCATTATATAGCCCTGTATTTTGGGAGCAATATGAGTATGCAAACAGAATAATCAAGGAATGTAATAATGTTCTCATATCATTTAAAACTCTTGTAAGTAAAAATTATGAACCTGAATATGAATATGAACCAGGACAAAAAGAATATGCTGCAAAGAATTCTGTGTTAAGATCAAAATATACTCTACCAAAAAACATTGGCTTGGATATTAGTTTATATCAAGTATTTGATGATGGTTCGAAAAAACAAGAACGCCCACAAGTATTGATAACAAAAGGAGAAAATAAATTCAAAGGATGGAAATGTTGGGCTGGGGTTCACTCATTGAGAATTGATGGACATGGAAACATAGAGAAATGTTCAGCAGATGTAGTGTATGGAAATATATATGATGGATATAAACTACCAACAGAACCAGAAATATGTACAGAAGAATGTTGTAAATGTACAGCTACAGTTTTTATTAAAAAGGAAAAGGTATGATCTTTCTAAAATATAATGAGGTTAGAAATATATTAAGTGAACATACAAGTCGGTGCAATTTACGTTGCCCTCAGTGTGCAAGGACAGCAGCTAACGGTAAGTTAAATCCAAAAATTACATTAGATGACATGTCTCCAGAAGACTACAAAAGATTGTTAACGCCTGACTTCTGTAAACAATTAGATTTTGTCGGTCTATGTGGATGCTATGGGGATCCAGTTGCTTCACCAAGATTAAAAGAAACTCTTGATTATCTAATCAATAATAATGTTGATGTAGCCATATATACAAACGGAAGTTTAAGAAGCACAGAGTGGTGGACTGATTTAGCAAAGATGTTACCGATTACATCTCATGTTGTATTTGCAATTGATGGATTAACACAAGAGATAAATCAAATCAACAGAGTGAATTCAAACTTTAGAAAGATATTAAATAATTTCACATCTTTTATTAATGCTGGTGGTATAGCACATTGGAACTACATAATATTTGATTGGAATAAACATCAAACAGAGAGGGCGCATGATATTGCTAAAGAGTTTGGGTTTAAGAAATTCTATGCAAAACATTCAACCGCTTCAATAACAACAAAACAATTTATAAATAATTGGGATAAAAATGTTTATAAAGGAGATGATCAATTTAAAGAGCTCCTGAATATATACGGGTCATTCAAATCATATATTGATAAAACAAAAATAAAATGTAAAGCAGTTGAAATGAAACAAATTTATATTGATTATGATTTGAATCTTTGGCCATGTCCTTGGTTGGGGGGTCCTTTATTCAATGAGAATGATGAACATTTACAAAAAAAACAACTGATAAAATTACATAAAAAATATGGTAGAGGATTCAATTCATTGAAGAATCAATCAATAGAAAGAGCGATGAATCATATATGGTTCAGAAGTGATCTATCAAATAGTTGGGAAAATACAACAGATGATGATAATTTTAAAATGATATATTGTGGTAGGACATGTGGCGAATTTTATAAAGCATCTACTATTGAAAAGGAAAATAAAATGACATATGAACTTTAAAAACTACGACTTCAAAAAAATCCCATTTGACCGTATTGTAAAGTTAGGTCAAATATCAATGCTTGAAAAGGATTTGTTTACAGTAAGTTGGTTATTAGGACGATATTGTAATTTCAAATGCTCATATTGTTGGGCGCATGGAAGATCAGATATTAAAGATCATAGACCAACAGAATTGTGTTTGAAAACAATTGATTCTATTAAAGAGCAGGCACGTCTGAATGGATTTAATTCATTCCATTTTAGTCTGTCGGGAGGGGAGCCAACATTACATCCAGGGTATTTTGCTATCCTTAATAAACTAGCATCTGACATTTCAAATACAAACTATACATCAATTCATATGACAACAAACCTCTCAAAGAATATGGATTGGTTTAAAGAATATGTATCCTATGCAAAACTATTTCATCGAGCTTCAATAACCGCTAGTTATCATCGAGAATATATGTTAGATAAAGGATTGTTTGCTTCAAAGTTATTATACCTTGAATCAGCAGGGATCCACACAACAATTAACATGGTAATGGTGCCCGAAATATTTTATGACTTATGGAATATAGCATTGTATTTCAAGAACAAAGGATTGAATGTAACATTAAAACCTCAGAGTGATCCACATGCTAATCATGTTGTATCAGGTTATACAGACATACAATTAGAAATACTACACAATGAAATGAAACAGGAAATTGATAAACAATCTACAATGCAAGTTCGTTTATGGGACGACGAAGGAAATATATGGTATATGGATCAAGCAGAACGGTTCAATGCGTTTAATTTCAATTGTTTTAAAGGTTGGGTATGTTCGTCAGGATTCAGAAGTATCATTATTAGAGAGCCATGTGGAAGCGTCAAACGATCATACTCATGTATTGATGAACCAATAGGAAACATTGAAACTGGATTTGATTTATTTTATGAACCAAAGGAATGTATATCACAATCATGTGTATCATCAGCAGACTCTAAAATACCAAAGTGGAAAAAGGATTTTGAATGTATTTAACAATACCAGAACTTGATGTTGTAACAATTGAACATACAAATAAATGTTATGGGAAATGTCCCGAGTGCCCGAGGAATACCCCCGATGGTAAATTGAATCCATGTTTGAAATTAAAAGAATTAACCGTTGATGATTATAGAAAAATAGGGGATGAATCATTTTATAAGAATTTACCTTTGATATCTTTAACTGGTTGTTATGGGGATGCAACAGCTGCATCAAATTTACATGATGTTTTGAGATATCTAATGAGCGTTGATGCAAGAGTTATAATTCAAACGAATGGAGATTTCAACCCGCCAGAATATTATGAAGAAATAGCACATATCTTCAATGGTAAAGATAGGTGTGCTGTAGAATTTGCAATTGATGGACTTGAAGACACAAACCATTTATACAGAAAGAATACAGACTTTCAAAGAATTATAAACAATGCAAGAGCATTTATTAATGCAGGAGGAAATGCCAGAGTTAATGTAATTTTATTTGATCATATTATACACCAAAAAGATGCTATCATTCAAAGAGCAAAAGACGAAGGATTTAAAAGCATTGTTTTAAAAACTCACTTGAGGCATTTGCCAGTAAATAAATATTTCAATCATAATATGTATAAACGTTTGTATTATGAAGATGATGATTTCGGAGAGTTGCTTGACAAATACGGAACATATGAGAATTATATAAACCAATCAAAAATAACATGTATTTTCAAAACAACAGGACAGTTATATATAGATCATCAATTAAATGTTTGGCCATGTACATGTATGGGTGGAAACCATTTTTTATTCTTAGATGAAAATCATATTCTTAAAAAACAAGCACTGGGGATCATTAAAAGATATGGTGACGGGTTCAATTCATTGAAAACTAATACCCTTGAAGAAATATTCAACCATCCATTTTATAAAAATGATCTTGAAGAAAGTTGGTCTAATACAATGAATGATAAAAATTATAAACACGCTATATGTGCTAAAGCATGTGGTGATTTTAAGAGAATGTCTGGATGTGCAATGGAGAATAAGGAGAAGATTATATTCTAATGGAAGTAATTCTATTTACAGATATTAATAATTGTTATGGATTCGGGAGGGATGCAGGAGCATACAAGATCGCGTCAGAATTGCGGTTGATGGATGTAACTGTTCAGGTTATTGATTTCTTTGCTGGTTTAACATTAGTTGATATACAAAATATTGTAGATAAATATGTTGAAAAAAATACACTTATGGTTGCATTTTGTATTACACATTTAAATGGATATGATAAGGGGTATGAATCAAATATAGAAAGGTTTGTTGATAGGCCAAATACATTCGATGGATGTCAAGGGTTTCCACAATCAGAAGAATGGATAAATGAACTTCAAAACAAATTCTTGAATAAAAACAAAAACATTAAATTTGTTGTTGGAGGTGATAGGGCATTACATGTTGACCATGACAAATATAATATTGATTATTGGTTATTAGGAGAATCTGAAACGTCTGTTGTTGCCTTAGCATATGCTTTAAAATATAATAATAAAATTGATAGGGTTTTATATTCAAAGGATTATCCTTATCCTTATTTCCCTATATCAAATATAAGGTGGCATCCTAACGATTACATATTTAAGGGTGAGCATTTACCGATTGAAATTGCCAGAGGTTGTATATTCAATTGTTCATTCTGTAGTTATAAAAAAGGGCATGAAGTTAAGTATATCCATACAATAAGAGAAGAAATGGTATATAATTATGAGATGTTTGGAACAACTGGTTATATGTTTATTGACTCAACATTGAATTCATCAATGAAAAAAACAGAAGAAATATGCAATATGATAGCTGGGTTACCATTTAAAATTGAATGGTCAGGTTTCTCACGCCTTGATATATTTGAAAAATATCCTGAAATGAGGGATATGTACTTAGAGTCTGGAGCAAAGGCTGTTCAATTTGGTATCGAAACTTTAAATGATGAATCCATAAAAGCAATTAACAAGGGAACGTCAGGAGAGAAAACAAAAGAGTTGTTATATTTCTTAAATGAAAAGTGGGATAAAAAAATCATAACAGGCGGATTCTTTATTGTTGGTCTCCCCGAAGAAACGGAGAAACAATTTTATAATAATATCGAATGGTTAATGCAAGATGATTGCCCATTACATTCGCTATATTTTGCAGTATTAACAATCAAAAAATATAATCCCGAATTATCAAATATGATAAGTTATGCCCCAATTGCAAAAGACATGAAATTGAACGGATTCTCAAATGATAATAAACATTGGGTCAATAAAAAAACAGGATTAACAAAAGATAGATGCATTGAAATACTTGAAGATATAATAAGAAATACAAATTATTTAAATAGAATTTATATTGATTTTAATTTCTACTCAAGGATGAGAAATCTCGGTTATACATTCAATGAATTGTGGAACATGAAAAGAGATTATTCATATTCCTTTGAATCATCCAATCTTATAAAAGAGGGAATGAAAGATGAATATTTAACAAGGTTATTGGAGACATAATGAGCGATACTTTATTCGTCAAATTTTATACTGAAAACCCAGGAAAAGATCGTATGAGGTATGCTCTCGGAAATGGATTTTCCGATACACACGATCTTTGTAAAAACAAGGGTGATATCATATGGGTCAAACATGTAAACGATAAAGGAGCAACTGAATACAACGATGAGCTTCCAATATCAAAAGGAACTGTCTATGTTAGTGCTCTATTTGTTTTTCATTTAAACAGAGTCAATATATGGGCAAAGAAATACCCAAATATAAATTTCATTGTCGGAGGTCCAGCAGTACCCTATACAAAGGTTATTGGGAAGTTGCCTTCAAATATAACTCTTACAAACAAGAGTGTTGAAGAATGGTTTGGTGTTGATAATTTTAGTTACAAGTGGAAGTTTGAAGTGCCTGATTTCATTGAAGAAAATAATGTTATATTCACTACTTATATGTTAAACAATTTTTGTTATTGGAATAAATGTACGTTCTGTTCACATCCTGGATGCCCTGTTGAAGTTACTAATAGAATTCGAAAGAATATTGATTTTGAATTTAAAGATATAGAATATAATGGAAAAACAAGAGTTGTGTTAGGGACACAAGCAATACTTCAAGAACATATTAATAATGTATTGCCTAATCTTCCAAGAAAACCTGGAAGACAATATCAAGCATTTATCAAAGCAGATAAACCACAATTAAAAGAATTTAAAAAACAAAATCTTAATGATGTATTCAGAGATGATATAAAATATACAATAGGTATAGAGTTTCCATCAAATAGAATGTGGAAAAGAATGAGAAAAGGGTATGATCGTAATACTGTTTTGGAATTCATCAATTTAATTGTCAGTCATGAAAGCAAGGTTTCCTTATCCTTTATTGTTGGGTGGAAAGATATAACACAACAAGACGTTGACGAAGCTGAAAGATTTTTTCAAGAGTTAGCTATACCATGTAATGATTCAATCAGCAATTTTGAAATGCATGAGTTATTGATTACCCCTTATAGCAAATTAGATGGTCAATATAATATTGTGGAAACAATATCTGCTGGTCCATTTCTTGTTGGATATGTTCCAACAATAGGTGATGATAAGATTTCCTTAAATTTAAAATACAGGGATATTATTTTAAAATATGCAGATCAAAAGAATTATAGAGTTGAAAATCGTCATAAGAAATTCTTTGGAAAAGAGGTTGGTTAATGTTAAACATTATTAGTATTCATGAACTAAAAGGAAAAACAGTTATATGCAAGTATATATCGTTTGAAGAAATACTTCCATATTGGCATCAACTATGGCCAGGAAGAAAAAGCGAAATAAAACCTCTAAGTAGTATTCAATATTGTGGGCGAACTGATATGTCAATATATGAAAAAGCAATACCTTCATTTTTTGCATGTGAAGTTGATGGTGAAGTTGTTGCTGTTGGAGCAGGATTTTCAACAACTGAAACATTATACAGAGGACGTGGTCTATGGGTTCGTGAAGATTACAGGGGGCTTGGATATGGCAGAAGAATGTTAGCTCTTATGTGTCGTCAATCAAGGATTGAGGGGAGATTGAAAACTTGGGGGTTGATAACAACAGAGACAGAAGGATTTTATAGCAAAGTCAAATTTATTTTAACGTCAGATGAAATCAAAAATGAAGTTGATGAAGATGGTCCTTATTATTT